>ENA-ORBV01000795-ORBV01000795.1-microbial-mat-metagenome-genome-assembly--contig:-NODE-795-length-71889-cov-10.928508_pt1 | contig 71889 bp, 62 predicted proteins | sample MGYA00237777_ERZ505514 | MGnify/ENA primary metagenome ERZ505514 (study PRJEB26160, sample SAMN06269048) | microbial mat metagenome | isolation source: Oligotrophic lake microbial mat | place...
CACCGAGATCTACACCTCTCTATTCGTCGGCAGCGTCAGATGTGTATAAGAGACAGTCCTTGGCGATATCGTCGGCCAGCTCTACGCGCTGTCGCGGCCGGCGTACTGGGGCACGCTGCTCAACGCCGGCATCATCAGCTTCGTCCTGTGGGATGCGGTGATGGCGGGCCACCTGCTCGTGTGGCTGGTTCTGGTGGGCGCCGTGACGCTCGGCCGCTTTCTGCTGTACCGCGCCTACCTGGCGCGGCGCCCGCCGCCCGGTGAGGCTGAGGTCTGGCGCGACCGCTTCGTGCTCGGCGCGGGCGCCATGGGCTGCCTGTGGGGCCTGCTGGGCTCCTGGCTGTTCCCGGTGGACGATGTGCTGCGCCAGTTTCTGGTCGTGTTTCTGGTCGGCGGCATGGTGGCGAGCGCGCTCGGCGTGCTGTCGCCGGTGCGGCGCGCGTTTCTCGTGTTTTCGGTGGCGGCCATGGCGCCGATGATCGTGGCGGTATTCTGGCAGCAGACGCAACTGCATCTCGTCATGGCGCTGCTGATGTGCGTGTTCGCCGCGGTGATGTTGGGCACCTTCCCGGTCGTGCACGGCAACTACGTCGCCGCGCTGCGGATGCGGCACGAGAACACGGACCTCGTTGCCCGCCTGTCGGCGCTGCAGGCGCGTACGGAGGTGGTCAATCACGAGCTGTCCGCGCGCGTGGCGGAGCAGACCCGCACCCAGGCCGAACTGGAGGCGTCCACCGCGCGCGTGGAGGCGCTGTTCGACGCCTCGCCCATTGCCATCGTGGTGACCGACCGCAACCGCGTGACGCAGCGCTGGAACCGCGCCGCCGAACGCATCTTTGGCTGGACGGAGCGCGACACCGTCGGCAAGGTCGCGCCGCACGTGCCGCCGGAACTGCAGGCGGAGTCGGCGCGCTTCGCGGCGCAGTTGCTGCGCGGGGAACCGCTCGACGCCATCGACGTCCGGCGCCAGCGCAAGGACGGCACCATGCTCACGGTATCCGTCTCGGGCGCGTCGGTGCGCGATGCGACCGGCGCGGTCGTTGCCCTGATGCTGATGATGACGGACGTGACGGAACGACAGCGCGCGGCAGGACGCGAGCAGCTCGAGTTCGCCGTGACGCGCGTGCTGGCGGAGGCGCAGGCGCCGGTCGAGGCCATACAAGGCGTGCTGAAAGCGGTGGGCGAGCTCGGCGGCTGGGCCTACGGCGCGCACTGGCAGATCAATCCGGCGGACAGGCAACTGGTCTGCAAAGAGGTGTGGCACCTGGAAGCGCCGCAGCTGGCGGCCTTTGCCGCAGCGTCACGCCGGCAGCATTTCGATCCGGCGCAGCCGGGCGGCCTCGTGCGCAAGGTCTTTGTCACCCAGGCTCCGCAGTGGATCGAGGACATCGTCGACGCCGACAGTCTTGCGCGACGTGAGGCCGCGTTGGCGGCGGGGCTGCGCACCGCGTGGGCCTTTCCGGTGCTGGTGGGCAGCGAATCGTACGGCGCTATCGAGTTCTACGGGCGCGACCGCGTGCCGCGGGACGCTGCGCTGCTTGGATACGCCGCCACCCTCGGCAGCCAGATTGGGCAGTACCTCGCGCGCAAGGAGGCCGAAGCGCACCTGCAGTTCTATGCCGATCACGATGCGCTCACCGGCCTGCCCAACCGGGCGATGTTCAGCCGGCGTCTCGCGCAGGCGCTGGCGCAGGCCACGCGCCACGGCCGTGGCACGGCGGTGCTGTTCATCGACCTCGACGGCTTCAAGGCGGTCAACGATACGCTGGGCCACGACGCCGGCGACCGCGTGTTGAAGGAAGTCGCCGTTCGCCTGCGCGATACCCTGCGCGAAGGCGACACGCTCGGCCGCCAGGGCGGCGACGAGTTCGTGGTGCTGATCGAGGACGCGACAACGCGCGAGGGCATGGCGGACGTGGCGGGAAAGATCCTCGAAACGGTGGTGCGGCCGGTGGAGGTTGTGGGCGCAAGCTACCGGCTGACTGCGAGTATCGGCATCAGTGTGTCGCCCGAACACGGCACCGACGCGCAGACCCTCCTGCGGTGCGCCGACATGGCGATGTATCGCGCCAAGGAGGAAGGCAAGAACACCTTCCGCTTCTACACATCGACGTGATCAGTCCCCCGCCCGGTCGAAGCGGTAGAGCAGCCACACCACCACCGCGGCCGCGCCGAGCATGAACCAGGGCCCGAACAGCCAGAACGTGAGCGGTACCGCGAGGAAATAGGCGCGGACCGCCCGTCCGCTGTAATCGGCGGCGCGGTTGACGACGCCGGCCGTTCGCGCGGGCGCCAGGGTGGCGTCGCGGGCTTCGGGCGGCAGCGCGGCGAGGTAGCCCGCGTGGTTCAGCAGACGGACCGCCTGCAGCGCGCAGAAAAACGCGAACAGGAAGTCCACCAGCAGCGCGAGCAGCTTGGCGAGCCACAGTTCCGGCGTGGACGCGCCGAAGGCATTCAGTGCGTTCCATGCGCCGCTGTGATCGTGCTGCTGGCCCGACAGCGTCAGGATGCCCAGGATCAGCAGCGACGACGTGGTGCCGATGAACACGGAGGCCATCATGGAATTGCGCAGAACCTGCGCCGCCATGATTTCGCGCCCGGGCGCGGCCATCGCCCACGCCACCCATTGCGCTCGCGCGTGGGCATTGACCGCCTGCGTGGTGTAGAGCGGGTCGCGCAGGAGCTTGAAGCGCAGCCAGCGGTGGTAGCCGATCCACAGGGCGGCGGTGGCGAGCGCCGCGAGGGCGTCGGGCAGCAGGGGCGACATGGCTCAGCCAGTGTATGCCAGGACAGCCGGCGCGCCAGTGCGCGGCTCGAAAACGAGGCGCCGCGGATGGAACCCCGTCAGGCTGGAACGGTGGCCGATGCTCACCACGGTGGTCCGTGGCAGCCGTTCCGCCAGCAACTGGTAGAGCGCGCGCTCGGACGGCTCGTCCAGTGCGGACGTCGCCTCGTCAAGGAACAGCCAGCCGGGCGCCTGCAGCAGCGCGCGGGCGAACGCCACCCGCTGCTGTTCGCCGCCCGACAGCACCTGCGCCCAGTGCTGGTCTTCCTCCAGCCGCGCGACGAGCGCCGGCAGGCCGACTGCGGTGAGCGCTTCGCGCAGGACGGATTCGGTGAAGGCCGCCGCCGCCGCCGGGTAGGCCAGCGCGTCGCGCAGCCGGCCGATCGGGAGATAGGGTTTCTGCGGCAGGAACAGGATGCCGCTGCCGGGCTGCGTGACCATGCCGTTCCCGAACGGCCAGATGCCGGCCAAGGCGCGGAACAGGGTGCTCTTGCCCGCCCCCGAGGGGCCGGTCACGAGCAGCGGCGCGCCGGCGGGGATCGCGAGATCGAAAGGCTCGGCGAGCGCGCGGCCATCGGGCAGCGCGAGCGTCACACCCTGCGCCGCGAAATCCGGGCCATCGCCGGCCGTCGTTCTGACGCCGTCGGACTGATGCGCGGCCGCGTTGCGCATGGCGTGGTGGAAGGTCGTCAAGCGGTCCACGGTGGCTTTCCATTCGGCGAGCTGCGCATAGGCGTTCACGAACCACGACAGCGCGTCCTGCACCTGGCCGAAGGCCGAGGCCGTCTGCATCAGGCCGCCCAATTGAATGGCGCCCGAGAAGTAACGCGGCGCGGCAACCAGGATGGGGAAGATGTTCGCAATCTGGTTGTAGCCGGCGTTGAACCAGGTGAGCTTCTTCTGGCGCTTCATGATCTCCCACCAGTTGCGCCAGACGTCGGAGAAACGCAGCCGCAGGTTGCCGATCTCGCCGGCCTCGCCACGGTAAAGCGCGATGGCCTCCGCGTTTTCGCGCACGCGCACCAGCGAAAACCGGAAGTTGGCCTCGAACTTCTGCTGGTTGAAATTGAGCCCGACCAGCGGGTGCCCGATCAGGTGCGTGAGCCAGGTGCCGACGATGGCGTAGACCAGCGCGACCCAGACCATGTAGCCCGGCACCACGATCTCGCGGCCGCCGAGGGTGAAGCTGAACATGCCCGACAGGCCCCACAGGATGACCACGAAGGAAACGAGCGTCACCACCGCCGACAGCAGGCCCAGCGACAGCGACAGCGTTCTCTCCACGAACAGCGAGAGGTCGTCCGCGATCCGCTGGTCGGGATTGTCCGTTTCGCGGTCGGTGAGCTGCAGGCGGTAATAGGTGCGATGGGCGATCCACTCGTCGAGGTAGCGCTCGGTCAGCCAGCGCCGCCAGCGGATCTGCAGCATCTGGTTGAGGTACAGCCGGTACACCGCCACCAGGATGAAGGCGCCCGCCAGCCCCGTGAAAATCAGCAACTGCTGGTAAAAGCCTTCGAGGTCCTTGTCCTGCAGCGTGTTGTAGAAGGCGTTGTTCCACTGGTTGAGCAGCACCATGATGCCGACCATGCCGAGATTGAGCGCCACGATGAGGGCCAGCAGCCCGCGGGCGCCCCATTTCTCCTCGGAAAACCAGTAGGGACGCGCGAGTACCCAGAGGTCGCGCAGGAACTGTCGGGAAGTGGCCAGCATGGAGGTCTCTCGCTCGATCGGTGGAGGCCCGCCGACTATACCGGAAGGTCTGCGCGCCCAGACGCAGCGGGCGGTGTCGCCGTGGTTTGCGCGGTGCGCGAGAAGGTCTAGACTTGTTGCGTAGGTTGTAGCGATCCGGGGGCGACCAGAAGGAGGGGGGCAATGAAAACAGTGCGGCAGCTTCTGGCAGGAAAATCACTCACGCTGGCGACCATCGCGCCGGACGCGCCGGTGCTCGAAGCGCTCAGGCTGCTCGCGCAGCACGACGTCGGCGCGCTGCTGGTGACCGAAGGTGGAAGGCTCGTCGGCATCCTGTCCGAGCGGGATTACGCGCGCAAGGTAGTCCTGCAGGGCAAGAATTCCATCGACACGCCAGTGCGGGAAATCATGACGGAGAAAGTGATCTCCGTCAGCCCGGACCAGACGACGGAAGACTGCATGGCGATCATGACCGCGAAGCGCATCCGTCATCTGCCCGTGCTGGACAACGGCATGCTGGCGGGTGTGCTGTCCATCGGCGACCTCGTCAAGGAAACCATCGCCGACCAGCAGGACCGGATCCAGCAGCTCGAAAGCTACATCCACAGCTGACGCTGTTATGGGGATGAGTAATGGGTGATGAGGGATGGGTCCCCAGTCCATTCCCCATTCCCCATTTCCGATTTACCATCACCCATCACCCATCACCCATCACCCAGATGCCCTTCGGCGCTATCATCATCGGCGATGAAATCATGTCCGGCAAACGCCAGGACAAGCACATGGCCAAGGTCATCGAAACGCTGGCCGCACGCGGACTGGGTCTCGCCTGGGCCCGTTATCTCGCCGACGAGCCCGACCTCATCACCTTCACGCTGAAGCAGACGCTGGCGACCGACGATGTCGTGTTCAGCTTCGGTGGCATCGGCGCGACGCCTGACGACCACACGCGCCAGTGTGCGGCGGACGCGGCCGGCGTGGCGCTGCAACTGCACCCCGATGCGGAACGGGAGATCCGCGCGCGTTTCGTGGACGACCCCAAGGGCGTGACGCCGCAGCGGCTGGCAATGGGCGAGTTCCCTGTCGGCAGCCGCATCATTCCGAATCCCTACAACCGCATCCCGGGTTTCAGCGTCAGGCACCATCATTTCCTGCCGGGCTTCCCCGAGATGGCCTGGCCGATGATGGCGTGGGTGCTCGACCATCTCTACGCCGACCGCCATCGCGCGGCCGGCAGCGTGGCCGAGCGTTCGATCGTGGTGCGCGAGGCGGGCGAGAGCCAGTTGATCGACCTGATGAAAGCCTGCCAGGCGCGCTTCCCCGGGATCAAGGTGTTTTGCCTGCCGCGGGTGCAACCCGAGCGCTTGATCGAACTGGGGGTGCGCGGCGAGGCCGAGGCAGTCCCGGCCGCGATCGGTGAGTTGCAGACCGGGGTCTCCGCGCTCGGTTTCCCGTGGACGGAGGGGCCGGCGCCGGCGTGAACGCCGGGATTGGAGATTAGGGATTGGGGATTGGAAACCGGTCGCCAGCACGGGTTGCGAGCGAGATTGTGACTTCAAATCCCAAATCCCTAATCTCCAATCCCGCGGCATAAAAAAAGGGCCCCGAAGGGCCCTTTTCTCTGCAGCTGCTGCCTGTGAGGCTTAGGCGGCTTTTTTCTTCGTCACGGCGGTGGCCTGGGTGGACATCGCTTCGACGTTGGCCTGGCTCATTTCCACGAACTGCTTGGACGCTTTGGTCAGGTTGTCATAGGCCGAGCTCACCGCGGAGAGGCCCGACTTGACGGCGGCAACCGCGACTTCCGAACCCGCCGGCGCGGACTTGACCATCTTGTCCAGCGACGTGACGACCTGCTTGTTGAATTCCGACACCTGCTCTTCGACCAGCTTGCCGATTTCGGTCGAGGTCGAGGTGGCCACGTCGTAGACGCTCCTCGCGTAGGCGGTCGCTTTTTCGAGCGACGGCTGCGCGAGTTGGCCCTTCAGGGTCACCAGTTCGTTCATGTCCTTCACTTCCGCCAGCGCCTTGGCTTGTTGCACGCCTTCGGCAAACGCAGTTTTCGCGGCCTTCAGTTGCAGTTCAAACATACGCTCCGCGCCTTCCAGGGCAATGCCGGCGAAGCGAACGGCGGCTTCCAGGCTGGCTTTGTTGAACGCGATCAGTTGCTCAGGGGCTTGAACCATGCTTATCTCCAGTAAAAGATGATTAAAATCAATTGTCTACGAAATGGTATCGACTGCTGGGACGGCGCCTTCGGTGCGCCGTCAAATGGAAATGGTGCGGTGCACAAGGAGAATTATAGGGGCGCTTGATAGGGAGTCAAGAGATTCCCAGTATTTTTTTCTGCAGTGCAATATTTGTTGTAAGCGAGCGCTCCCTTTTTGACTTGGGCGCTGGTGGCCGTTAGGATGAAAACGGGTTCTCGATCAGGGAACTACCGCTTTCGTCCGATCGCCCCCAACGACGCTCCAGAACCCGTATCCGCGTTTTTCTCGCCCATGGCCGTCCGCCCTCCGTCCGCTCAAACTCCACCGGTTGTTACCGAGCGGGTGTTTCCCGATGGCTCCCGCCGGATCGAACTGGCGGGGTCGTGGAACCTGCGCGGGCTGGCGGCTGAGTTCGCAACGCTGGCGCCCCGGGTGCGGACGCTCGCCGCCGACCGTGGCTGGAACTGGGATCTGACCCGGATCGACGTCCTGGACCACGCCGGCGCGATGGTGCTGTGGCGGGCCTGGGGCAGCGCCCGGGCGCCGGGCCTGGTGCTGCGGCCGGAGCAGGAGGCGATCTTCCGTACGCTGCAGGCCTCCAAAGACGAGATCCCGCCCAGAGTAAGCCGTGAGTGGTTGTGGCCGCTGCTGGCGCTCGGGTCGGTGGCCCTGAGTCTGGGCCGCAATCTGCGCGAAATCCTCACGCTCTTCGGCCAGGCCCTGCTCGATTTCACCTGGGCCGTGCGCAACCCGGCGCGGGCGCCGTGGCGCGAACTTTCGGCCGCCATCTACCACACCGGCACGCAGGCGCTCGGCATTACGGCGCTCGTGGGCTTTCTGATCGGCGTGACGCTGTCCTACCTGTCCGCTCACCAGTTGCGACTGTTCGGCGCCGACGTGTTCATCGTCAACATCCTCGGCCTCTCCATCATCCGCGAGATCGGCCCGGTGCTGGCGGCGATCCTGGTGGCGGGGCGTTCGGGCTCCGCGATGACGGCCCAGCTCGGCGTCATGCGCGTGACCGAGGAACTCGATGCGATGTCGGTGATGGGCATCCCGCATACGCTGCGCCTCGTGATGCCCAAGATGGTGGCGCTCGCGGTCTCGCTGCCGCTGATCGTGCTGTGGACGAGCGCCCTGGCCCTGCTGGGCGGGATGTTCGCTGCCCGCTACGAGCTGGGCATCGGGTTCACCTTTTTCCTGTCGGAGCTGCCGAACGCCGTGCCGATCGCCAACCTGTGGCTGGGGCTCGCCAAGGGCGTGGTGTTCGGGCTGCTGATCGCGCTGGTTGCCTGCCACTACGGCATGCAGATCGAGCCCAACACGGAAAGTCTGGGGCTGGGCACGACCAGTTCGGTGGTGACCTCGATCACGGTGGTGATCCTGGCGGACGCCGTGTTCGCGATCGTGTTCAGCGACGTGGGATTGCCCGGATGAATGCGCCCCCGCAGCCCGAGTGCATTGTCGAAGTCAAAGACCTGTGGACGGTGTTCGGCACGCACGTCGTGCATCGCGGCATTGATCTGTGCGTGCGGCGTGGCGAGGTGATGTCGCTGGTCGGCGGTTCCGGCAGCGGCAAGACCACCATGCTGCGCCAGATGCTTGCGCTGGAGCGCCCGACCAAGGGCGAGGTCCGCGTGTTCGGCCATTCCCTGCACGGCGAGGACCAGGATGCCGTGCGCGCGCTGCGCAACCGCTGGGGCGTGCTGTTTCAGGAGGGCGCGCTGTTCTCGGCGCTGTCCGTTTACGACAACATCGCGTTGCCGCTGCGCGAGCTGCGCACGCTCGACGAGAGCCTGATCCGCGACCTCGTGATGATGAAGCTCGAGATGGTGGGCATCGAGGGCCGCCACGCGACCAAGATGCCGTCGGACCTGTCGGGCGGGATGATCAAGCGCATCGGGCTCGCGCGCGCGCTGTCCCTCGAGCCGGAACTGCTGTTCCTCGACGAGCCCACGGCGGGGCTCGACCCCGACCGCAGCGAGAGCTTCGTCAGCCTCATCAAGGATCTGCGCCGCGAACTGAACCTGACCGTGGTGATGGTGACACACGATCTGGATACGCTGGTAGCATTGAGCGACCGGGTGGCGGTGCTGTGCGATCAGAAACTTGAGATCGTCGGCACCCTCAACGAAGTCGTCCACAACCCGCATCCGTTCATCTGCAATTTCTTCCAGGGAGAACGCGGCCGCCGCGCGCTGGAAGCGGTGCAGGACGTGCTGTCCATGACCTGACGGCGCGGGTGCCGGAGACGCAAGCGAAGTTGTCAGAGACGCAAGGGGAATCACCATGGAAAATCGCGCGCATGCGCTCGCTGCAGGCCTGTTCACGCTGCTGCTCGGGCTCGCCGTCGTCGTCGTCACGCTCTGGTTCCGCGGCTCGGCGGTCGAGGAGGACACCTACACCCTCGTTTCCACGGTGCCGGTGTCCGGACTCAATGTGCAGGCGCCGGTGCGCTATCGCGGCCTCGACGTCGGCAAGGTCAACAGCATCGAGATCGATCCGCTCAATCCGGGCACCATCCTGATTAACGTGTCGGTGAAGACCGACACGCCCATCACCAAGGGCACGTTCGCGCAGCTTGCCGCCCAGGGCATCACCGGGCTCGCCTACGTGCTGCTGGATGACGACCGTTCCAAGCCCGAGCGACTCTCGGCGAACGATCCGCGCATCGCGGTGCGGCCCTCGTTCTTCGACAGCATCTCCGCGTCGGGCGAGCAGACCATGGGCAACTTCAACCGGGTGGCGGTCAAGTTGAACCAGCTGCTCGACGAAAAGAACCAGGCCCAGCTGATCCGCGTGCTGGCGAACCTGGAAACGACCACCGCCCGCATCACCACCCTGGCTGACACCCTGCAGCCGACGGCGCAGGCGTTCAACCAGCATTCGGGCGTGGTGTTGAAGCGCGCCGACGACCTGCTGGGCAATCTCAATACGCTGACCACCCAGATCAACCAGCGCATGGACCGCGTGGACCGCGTGCTGAAGAACAGCGAGCAACTGACCGCGAGCAGCACGGCGCTCTCCGACGCGATCACCACCGAAACCGTGCCCAAGTTCAACCTGCTGATGGACGACCTGCAGCGCAGCTCGCGTTCGCTCGAGCGCCTATTGAACAATCTCGACGACCAGCCCTCGTCCATCGTGTTCGGCCGCAGCGGGCCGCCACCCGGGCCGGGTGAAGCCGGATTCAGCGGAGGCGGGCGATGAAGGGGGCTGCACGAATCTGCGCGCTGGCCTGCGCCGGCATCCTGGCCGCCTGCGGTGGTTCGCCGCCCGCAGCCGTCGGCGTCTACGACCTCGGGCCGCCGGCAGCGGCGCCCGCCACGAAGATCGGCGCGGTCATTCTCGTGCCGACGGTCGCCGCGCCGCTGTGGCTCGATACGACCGCCATCGTGTACCGGCTTAACTACCAGGACGCTGCGCGCGCCCGCACTTACGCGCAGAGCCGCTGGGCCGGCACGCCCGCTGAAATGGTGGGAAACCAATTACGTAACCGTCTGGCGCTGGTCGCCAGCGGCGGCGTGGTCGGCGCCACCGACGGCGCACGGGCCGACTATGCCTTGCGCCTGGAACTGGAGGATTTCAGCCAGGCCTTCGACGCGGTGGATGCGAGTCGCGGCGTGGTGAAGGTGCGCGCCACCCTGATCGATCTCGCGAGCCGCAATGTGCTCGCGCAGCGCAGCTTCGTCGTCGAGCGTCCGGCGCCGACGGCCAACGCCGACGGCGCGGTGCGCGCGCTCGGGCAGGGCAGTGGCGTCCTCGTCGAGCAGGTCGTCGGGTGGACCGCGGCCAGCATTCCGCCGCGCGCGAAGTAGGAGGCGCCTGCATGGCCGACACGCTGTTCGCGAAGATCATCCGCCGGGAAATCCCCGCCGACATCGTTTATGAAGACGAACTGTGCCTCGCCTTCCGCGATATCAATCCCCAGGCGCCGGTGCACGTGCTGCTGATCCCGAAGAAGCCGCTGGTGAAGCTGTCCGAAGCGGAGCCTGAAGACCAGGCGCTGCTTGGTCACCTCATGTTGGCCGCCACGCGCATCGCGCAGCAACTGGGGCTGGTCGACTACCGCCTGGTCACCAACAACGGCGCTGGCGCGGGGCAGAGCGTCTTCCACCTGCACCTGCATATCCTCGGTGGCCGGGCCATGCACTGGCCGCCGGGATGAGTGGGTAATGGGTATTGGGTAATGAGTAATGAGTAATGAGTAATGAGTAATGGGTTATGGGTTATGGGTAATGGGTAATGGGTAGTGAGTAATGGGTGATGGGTAATGAGTGATGAGTAAGCAGGAGGATGCCCATTACCCATAACCCATTACTCATCACCCATTACCCGCCGCCGGCGCGCGGCAGCGCGGCTAGGCGGCTAGGCCGCCAGCGGCAGCGTCACCGTCACTACGACGCCGCTGCCTTCCGTGCGGTTCGCGGCCGTCACGCGGCCGCCGTGGTATTCCGCGATCAGCCGCACGATGTAGAGGCCGAGGCCCAGGTGCGGTTCTCCCGCTTCACGTCCCCGGCGCACCGACACCATCGATTCGAACAGCCGGCCCGCCATTTCCGCCGGCAGTGACGGCCCGCGGTTGGCGAAGCTGATGATCGCCTCATGGCCTGCGCGGCGCAGAACGATTTCGATGGGCGCGTCCGCTTCGGCAAAGTCGGCGGCGTTGGCCGCCAGCTTGTCCAGCAGTTGGGCCAGCAGATCCGGTGCGCCGGACAACAGGACGGGCTCTTCCGTCATCGTCAGTGCGAAGCGCCGCTGCGGATAGGCCTGCACGTACCCGGACACGCAGCCGCTGACCACCGCGCGCGCATCGAAGGTTTCCCGTGCTTCCGCGCGCACGGTCTGCTCCAGCCGCGTGGCCTCGCCCATGCGTGTGAGGATCGTGTCGAGGCGGCGCAGGCCGTCGTTGGCGCGGGCGAGGTAGGTTTCCGTCTCTTCGGGCGTCTGCGCGAGCTTCAGATTGTCGAGCGAACTGCGCACGACGGCCACGGGCGTGCGCAGTTCGTGCGACAGCCGGCCGCTCAGGGCTTCCAGGTAGCGGTTGTAGTCCGCCAGCCGCGCGAGCGCGGTCGAGAAGCTGCGCGAGAGGTCGCCGATCTCGTCGCCCGCGCGTTCGCCCGCCGCAAGCTGTCGCACGCGGCCCTGCGAGTCGATGGCGTTTTCGGCTTCGTCGCGCAGGCGCTTCAGGCGCAGCGTAAGGCGCGAAGCGAAGAAGAACAGGACGAGCGCGGCCGCCCCGAAGGCGATCAGCGTCACCGCGGCCAGTTGCTCCAGCGCGCGGTTGCGCAGGGTCACGATCGCATCCGTGTTCTCCTCGACGACGGCCACGCCGATCACCTTTTCGCCCACCCACACCGGATGCGCGGCGGAGAGGATGACCGAGTTGCCGCCCGGCATGACGCGGCGGCGCGCCGTGGCGGTGCCGTCCAGAGCTTGCTCGATCTCGCGCCCGCTGAAAACGTCGTTGGGAATGAACTCCTCGGCCGGTACGGTGGGCGCCGTCAGCACGCGCTCGAACACGGGGCGCAGCGCCCGGTGCACGAGGCGTTCGAGCGGCCCGAAGCTCGCGTCGTCCTGTGCGGGTGCCGGGCCGGCGTCAAGGTTGCCCGCCGTGGCGACGAGGCGCATGCGCGCGTCGAGCACCCACAGGCGCAGTCCGGGCCGGGCGAGTCCGCCGAGGACGAGCTGCACCTGCTCGGCGGCCGCACGCGGCAGCGCGGGTTCGCCGTCCCCGGCGGGCGGGGCCTCCAGTTCCAGCAAGCGCGGCCGGTCCTGCAGCGCCACCGCCACCGCGCGCGCGGAGGCGAGCACCCGCTGCTGCTGGTTCTCCCGCAGCAGCCGCTCCATCGCCTGCAGGTAGTTCCAGCCGACCCACGGGATCACCAGCAGCACGAGCGCGACCAGCGCGATCTTCGCGCGCAGGCCGAAGGCTAGACGCCGCTCTTCCACCGGTAACCCATGCCATACACCGTGTCGATGCTGTCGAAGGCCGGATCGAGCGCGGCGAACTTGCGGCGGAGGCGTTTCACATGCGAGGTGATCGTGCTGTCGTCCACCACGATGTGCGCTTCGCCCATCAACTGGTCGCGGTCCTTCACGTGCCCGGGAAACTTGGCGAGCGCGTGCACCAGCCAGAATTCGGTGAGCGTCAGGTCCACCGTCTGCCCGCGCCAGGCGACGCTGAAGCGCTTGAGGTCCAGCGTCAGCGGGCCGCGCTCCAGCACGTCCTCAACCTGCGCGGGCTCGCGCGCAATGTCGGCACGGCGGAACAGCGCGGCCACGCGCGCCAGCAGGTGCGGCAGGCTGGTGTCCTTGGTCACGTAGTCGTCCGCGCCGAGCCGCAGGCCCGACACCACGTCGAAATCGCTGTCGCGCGCGGTGAGAAAAATGATCGGCAGCGTGGCCGACAGCGCGCGCAGCTCGCGGCACAGCGTGAAGCCGCCGTCGGGTTCGTCGCCGAGGCTGATGTCGAGCAGGGCCAAGTCCGGCAGCCGCGAACGCAGCGCAGTCATCGCCTCCGCACGTTTCGCGAAGGCCACGACTTCGTAGCCGTGCTTCTTCAGCGCGTCGGTGTAGTTGGCGCGGATGACGGGGTCGTCTTCGACGATGGCGATACGGCGGGGCATGGTGGTTTTCTGTTTCCGGTTGCAGTGACGCGCCGACTATACCGGAGGCCGGCGCCCGCGAACGGGCGCCGGGGCGGGTGCCATCTTCCCGCCACAATTGACCGGCGCCTTTCCTTTTTCCCACCCGCATGCCGCCACCCCCGGGCGTTGCAATGGCGTCGTGCCGGGGGACGGTCCCGCGGCGAACACAGGGAGCGGAACATGCAAACGCAACTGAAGACACCGGCGCTGGCGGTCAGCACACGGCGGGTGGTCGGAGAAATGCTGTGGCTGTCGGCGTGCGCGCTGGTGGCCGGGCTGGCGACGGCGTTCACCGCCGCCGTGCTGGTAGCGAGCCTCGCGGCGATTACGGGTTGAAGCCTGTCGCAGCAGGGCGCTGCGGGCCGGTGGCTGGGGCGATGCGCGGTAAGTGCGTCCGCGACGCGGCACGGGTGTGCCGGTCCCCAGCCCCTGGCCCGGAGCGCCTCGCACCGGCGCTGACGTCAATCCCTGAAGGACAGTCATGATCAAACGCCTGCTCGCCATCGGCTTCATCTTCGGCTGCACGTCCATCGCGTGGTTCGTGCTGGCCGGCGCCACCTACACCCGCACGCACAGCGCCGACAGCAACCTCCGTTCGCGCGTCGAGTCCCTGTGGGGCGCGCCGCAGACGCAGCTGCCGCCGGAGGCGGCGTGGACGGAAAAGGTCGCGCGTACCGTGGAGAGAACAGAAGATGGCAAGAAGGTGCAGCGGATGGTGGAGGAGCGCGTCCGGCATCTGCTGCAGGTCGAGCGCAGCGACATCCGCGTTGGCCTCTCTCTGGAGCCGCGGCAGAAAGGACTGCTCTGGTACTCCACCTATGGCGTGACGCTCGACGCCGACTACGACATCGTGAACATCAGCGGGGCCAGCCGCGAAGTGGAGATCGCGCTGCCGTTCCCGGCCCGGCGTGCGGTGTTCGATGACCTGCGCTTCGAGTTGGCCGGCAAACCATGGCTGGTGCCGCTGACCCCGGCGGACGACCGCATCACCGGCCGCGTCCTGCTGGCTGCGGGGGAACGCGTGACCCTGCGCGTCGGCTACCGCAGCCAGGGCCTCGACCGTTGGAGCTACAGCTTCGGCAGCGGCGTGACCGAAGTCCGGAATTTCCGGTTGGCGCTCGCCACCGATTTCGACGCCATCGACTTCCCGGACGACGGTATCTCCCCCGGCAGCAAGGAACGGCAGGACGGCGGCTGGCTCCTCAAGTGGGAGTACCGCCGCCTGGTGTCCGGGGTCAACATCGCGTTGCTGATGCCGGAGAAGCTGCAGCCGGGTCCGCTCGCAAGCCAGATTGCGACCTTCGCGCCGGTCTCGCTGTTCTTCTTCATCGTTGTGCTGCTGACGATCGGCGTCATGCGCGGGATCGAGCTGCACCCCATGCACTTCTTCTTTCTGGCGGCGGCCTTCTTCGCGTTCCACCTGCTGTTCGCCTACCTCGCGGACCAGGTGGACATCCATCTCGCCTTCGGCATCGCCGCGGTGACTTCGCTCGCGCTGACGGTCAGCTACCTGCGCCTCGTGCTCGGCCCGCGCTTCGCCTTCTTCGCCGCGGGCACGGCCCAGCTCGTCTATCTGGTCCTGTTTTCCTATGCGTTCTTCTTCAAGGGTTTGACCGGGCTCGCGATCACGATCGGCGCAATCGTGACGTTATTCGTACTGATGCAGGCCACCGCCCGGGTAGACTGGCGGGCGGTTTTTGCCGGCAGGGCTGTGGCGCCGGCGGCATAACGCAGCACAAGGGGAATGGCAATGGATGGCGGCTGGCAGGTGCGCAAGGCGATGACGGGTGTCTGGCGGATGCTGGGCCGGATCGGCCACCATCTGTTCGGGGATGTGCACTGGCAAGCGCCCGTCTGGCTGCGAGCCACGATGGAGGGGCTGGTCGCCGCGCAACGGTATGTTGCCGCGTGGATCGAACGCGACCGCCGCCGCGCCACACTGGTGGTGGGCGTGGTTTTGGCGGTGGCGGCCGCGGGCCTGGCCGGCAAATGGTGGTACGACCAGTTGCCCAAACCGGTTGAAGTGACCTATGCGGTCAAGGATCCGGCCCGCACCCGCATCGAGGATCCCAACGCCCGACCAGACCCGGTGATCGTGGAATTTAGCGCGTCGGTCGCCACGCTGGCGGGTGTCGGCAAGGAAGTCACCACCGGCATTCAGACCAGCCCGGCCGTCGAAGGGGTGTGGACGTGGACCGACGACCGGACGCTCGTGTTTCAGCCCAAGGCCGACTGGCCGGTGGGCGGCGAGTTCACCGTGAGCCTCGCCCGCAAGGGGTTGATCGCCGAGCAGGTCCGGCTCAAGGATTACCAGTTCAAATTCCGCGCTGCGCCGTTCGTGGCGGAGCTGACCGAAGCCCAGTTCTATCAAGACCCGGTGAATGCGGCGTCGAAGAAGATCGTCGCCGCGGTGAACTTCAGCCATCCGGTGAACCCCGCCGACTTCGAGAAGCGCATCGTGCTGCGCGAAGCGGGCAAGAGCGGCGGCTTTCTCGGCCTCGGCGCGGAAGGCACCAAATTCCGTGTCACCTACGACAAGCTCAAGCTCAACGCCTTCATCCATTCCGAGGCGCTGCCGATCCCGGCCAAGCCCCTGCAGGTCAACCTCACCGTCGAGCCCGGTGTGCGCGCCGCACGCGGCGGCACACCCACGGCAGCCCCGCTTGCGCGCGCCGTCGTGGTGCCCGGGCTCTACAGCCTTGCCGTGCAGTCGGCGGATCTGACCCAGGCCGACAACGAACGGCTCGAACCCGACCGCATCCTGATGGTGAACGTGTCCGCCGATACGCACGAGCGCGAGCTCGCCGGCAAGCTGCGGGTGTGGCTGCTGCCCCTGTATCACCCGGACAGCAAGGAAGAAGATCGCAAGCAACCGTACCACTGGGGTGATCCGGCGAAGATCGGCCCCGAAATCCTCAAAGCATCCGAGGTGGTGAAGCTCGAGCCCGTCGCCTCCGAGCGCGAGTACGTCCAGCAGCATGCGTTCAAGCTGGCGGCCGACGCGGGGCGCTATCTCTATGTTCGCGTCGACAAGGGCGTGAAGTCGTTCGGCGGCTACGTCATGGAGAAGGACTACGACCGCATCGCGCGCGTGCAGCCGTTCCCGCGCCAGTTGCGTATCGCTTCCCAAGGCGCGCTGCTCGCGCTGTCAGGGGAGAAGAAGCTGCCGGTGCTGGCGCGCGACGTCGAAGGGGTGCGTTACGAGATCGGCCGCCTGCTGCCGCAGCAGATCCAGCATCTCGTCACCATGTCGGGCGGCAACTTCGCGCAGCCGAACTTCAATTACGGCTTCGACGACGCGAACATCACCGAGCGTTACACGCAGATCGAGGCGATGCCGCCGGGGCCGGCGGGCAAGCCCAACTACCTGGCGCTCGACCTCGGCCGCTATCTCGAACCCGACGGCGGCCCGCGCCGCGGCGTCTTTTTCGTCAAGGTCGAGAGTTATGACCTGAAGGCCAAGCGCACCACCGGTGCGCGCGATCAGCGACTCATCGTGATCACGGACCTCGGCATGGTCGTGAAGCGTTCGATCGACGGCACCCAGGACGCCTACGTGCAGTCCATCGCCACCGGCCTGCCAGTGGCGGGCGTCACGGTGGAGGTGATTGGCAAGAACGGTCTCGCGATCGTGACGCAGACTACCGATGCCGCCGGCCATGCGCGGCTGCCGGACCTGTCCGGCTACGACCGCGAACGCGCGCCGGTGGTGTACGTCGCGCGTAAGGGCGGCGACAGTTCCTTCCTGCCGATGAACCGCAGCGACCGCGTGCTCGACTTCTCGCGTTTCGAAGTCGGCGGGGTCGCCAGCAGCGCCGATGCCGGCAAGCTGTCGGCGTATCTCTTCTCCGACCGCGGCATCTACCGCCCGGGCGAGGAAATCCGCGTCGGCATGATCGTCAAGGCCGCCGACTGGGCGCGCAAGCTCGCCGGGCTGCCGCTGGAAGTGGAGCTCACCGATGCGCGCGGCCTGACGCTGAAGCGCGAACGCATCAAGCTCTCCCCGAGCGGTTTCGAGGAGTTGCGCCACACCACGCAGGAGACCGCACCGACGGGCGACTACACCGTCGCGCTCTACATCGTGAAGGACGGCAACCGTTCGAGCCAGCTCGGCACCGTCACGGTGAAGGTGCAGGAATTCATGCCCGACCGCCTGAAGATGACGGTGAAGCTGTCGAAGGACGTCGTGGAGGGCTGGATTTCGCCGCAGGAGCTGAAGGCGCGCGTGAACCTGCAGAACCTGTTCGGCACGCCGGCGGAGAACCGCCGCGTGACCGCGACCATGACGCTGTCACCGGCCTTCCCGCAGTTTCCGAGCTGGCGCGACTGGCAGTTCTACGACCCGCAGTTCGCGAAGGAGGGCTACACCGAACCGCTGGCCGAAGCGAAAACCACCGAGAAAGGCGAGGCCGAGCTCGACCTGAACCTGGGCCGCTTCGCCCGCGCGACCTACCGGCTGCATCTGGTCGCGCAGGGTTTCGAAGCCGACGGTGGCCGCGGCGTGTCCGCGGAAACGGCAGCCCTCGTGTCGAACCTGCCGTACCTCGTCGGCTACAAGACGGACGGCGCGCTCAACTACGTGTCCCGCGGCAGCAGGCGCGAGGTGGAACTGGCCGCGATCGATCCGAACGTGAAGCGGACCGAAGTAAAGGACCTGAAGCTCGTGCACGTCGAACGCCGCTTCGTGTCCGTGCTGACGAAGCAGGACAACGGCACCTATCGCTACGAATCGCGCGAGAAGAAGGTCACGCTCGACGAGCAGCCGCTGACCATTTCCGCCAAAGGCATGAAGCTCGCGCTGGCGACCGACAAGCCGGGCAGCTACGCCTACGTGGTGCGCGATGCGCAGGGGCAGGACCTGACGCGGGTGACCTACGACGTGGCGGGCGCCGCCAACCTTGCGCGGTCGCTGGAAAAGAACGCCGAACTGCAGGTGAAGCTGAGCAAGCAGGACTTCGCCGCCGGCGAGGAAATCGAGCTGGCCATCCAGGCGCCGTACGTCGGCGCGGGTCTCATCACGATCGAACGCGAACGCGTCTACGCGCACCAGTGGTTCAAGACCACCACCACGGCCTCGACGCAGAAGATCCGCCTGCCGAAGGATTTCGAAGGCAACGGCTACGTCACGGTGACCTTCATCCGCGACCCGGGTTCGGACGAAATCTACGCCAGCCCGCTCGCCTACGGCGTGCAGCCGTTCTCGGTCAATCTCGACCGCCGGAGGCTCAAGACCACGGTCAAGGTGCCGGACCTCGTGAAACCCGGCGACGTGGTGAAGTTCCGCTACTCGACCGACCGCCCGGCGCGGATCGTGCTGATCGCGGTGGACGAGGGCATCCTGCAGGTCGCGCGCTACAAGACGCCCGATCCGCTCGGCTTCTTCTTCCAGAAGCGGGCGCTGGAGGTGCGTACTTCGCAGATCCTCGACCTGATCCTGCCGGAGTTCAAACGCTTCATGGCCGCCGCCGCCCCTGGTGGCGACGCCGACGGCGCGCTCGGGAAACATCTCAATCCGTTCAAGCGCAAACGCGACAAGCCGGTCGCCTGGTGGTCCGGCATCGTGGACAGCGGTCCGCAGGAACGGGAGCTGACGTGGCAGGTGCCCGAGTCGTTCAACGGCACGCTGCGCGTGATGGCGGTGGCGGTCAGCGACGACGCGATCGGCGTGTTCGAGAAGAAGACGACCGTGCGCGGGGACTTCGTGCTGTCGCCGAATGCGCCCACCACGGTCACGCCCGGCGACGAGTTCGACGTCAGCGTGGGCGTATCCAACAACGTGATCGGTTCCGGTGCGGACGCGCAGTTGACGGTGGCGCTCGCCACATCGGCGCACCTGGAAGTGATCGGCCCGGCGTCGGTGTCTCTTAAAGTGGGCGAGCTGCGGGAGGGCGTGACGAGCTTCCGCGTGCGGGTGAAGGACGAGCTAGGGTCCGGCAACCTGACATTCACCGCGAATATCGGGAAGAAGAGCGCCAAGCTCGGCACCGATGTCAGCGTCCGTCCGGCGCAGCCCTATTTTGTGCAGCTCACGACAGGCACGGTGCGCAACGGTACGACGGAGGCGCCCGTCGCCCGCAACCTGTATCCGCACTACCGCAAGCTGGAGGCGAGCATTTCGTATGTGCCGCTCACGCTCGCGCATGGCCTTGTGACCTACCTCGGCAACTTTGCCTACTCCTGCACCGAGCAACTGGTGAGCATGGGCATGCCGGCGCTGGTGCTGGGCGAACGGCCGGAATTCGGCTATGTGAAGTCCAAAGAGCATCGCTCGCTGGAAGATGTGATCGCGGTCCTGCGCTCGCGGCAAAACGGGGAGGGCGCTTTCGGGCTGTGGGCCGCGAACGGGCACGTGGCGGATTACGCCTCGGTCTATGCGATGCACTTCCTGATCGAAGCGCGCGAGCGGGGCCGCATCGTGCCGCCCGACATGCTGGTCAGCGGCAACAACTGGCTGCGGACGCTGGCGGCGAGCGAAGGCGGCTCGCTGGCCGAGGAGCGCACGCGGGCCTATGCGATCTACCTGTTGACGCGCCAGGGCGTGGTGACGACCAACTTTGCGGCCGCGCTGCAGAAGCGTCTGGAGACGAACCACGCCAAGACCTACGCGCAGGATATCGCCGCCGCCTATCTGGCCGCGAGCTACCAGTTGATGAAGCAGCAGCGGCTGGCCGACCGCTTCATCGGCGATCTGCGCATCGGCGCGCTCAACCGCGACGCGAAGTGGGAGAACTACTACGACCCGCTCGGCCGCGATGCGCAGATCCTGTACGTGCTCTCGCGGCATTTCCCGGAGCGGCTGCCGCAGCTCAAGCCGGATACGCTGGAGGCGCTGGTCCAGCCGATCAGCCAGGGTTACTACAACACCTACTCCTCCGCGCAGGCCATTCTCGCGCTCGACGCCTACGCGAAGGCGGCTGAGCGGCAGTCGTTCGGCAACCTGGCCATCAACGAAATCCTGCAGAAGGGGGAATCGCGCGTACTCACGCTGCCGCCCGGCCTGATCCCGCGCGCGGTGTTCTCGCCGGAGGCCACGAAGCTGCAGTTCACCAACAAGGGCGACCTCAACGCCTACACGCTCGCCATGCAGGCCGGCTTCGACCGCGGGCTGCCCGACAAGGAGATCAAGAACGGCCTGGAGGTGCTGCGCGAGTACGTGGATGCCGCCGGCAAGCCGGTGAAATCGGTCAAGGTCGGCGACGAGATCGAGGTGCGGCTCAAGTTCCGCGCGATCCAGCGCGAGGCGATCGAGAACATCGCGTTGGTGGACCTGCTGCCCGGCGGCTTCGACCTCGTCCTCAATCCGCCGCCCGCGAAGAAGAGCGAGGAGGAGGAAAACGCGGATCAGCCCTGGAAGGCGCCGATCGGCAGCGCGCGTTCGACCTGGACGCCGGATTTCGCCGACCTGCGCGAGGACCGCGTGGTGCTCTACGGCACCGTGCGCAACGAATTCCAGGAGTTCGCCTACCGCATCAAGGCCACGAATACCGGCACCTTCACCGTGCCACCGGCCTACGGCGAATCGATGTACGAGCGGCCGGTGCAGGCGCGCTCTCTGGGATCGAAGATCACGGTCGAGAAACGGTAAGGGATCCGGCTTGGCCGCACCGATGAGTCGCAGCCGCTGGCGATGGGCTATCGCCGGGCTCGTCACGCTCTTCGTCGCGCTGGCGGTCGTGCGCCTGTGGCCCAAGGCGCCGCTGGCGAATCGCTACACCTCGTCGGTGGCGGTCTACGACGCGAACGGGCAACTCCTGCGCCTCACGCTGGCGGCCGACGAGCGCTATCGCTTGTGGCTGCCGCTCGAGCAGATCGCGCCGGAAGTGGTGGAAGCCTTTCTGCTGCAGGAGGACCGCTGGTTCTACCAGCATCCCGGGATAAACCCGGTGGCGCTGGCGCGCGGCGCCTGGCGCACCTATGCCGTCAGCGGTCCGCGCCAGGGCGGCTCGACCATCACCATGCAGCTCGCGCGGCTGCTGGACCGTACCAACACGCGCACGGTCGGCGGCAAGCTGCGCCAGATCGCCAGCGCTGTCGCACTCGAAGCCGGCTATTCCAAGCGCGAGATTCTGGAGGCCTATCTCAACCTGGTGCCTTATGGCGCCAATGTGGAGGGCGTGGCCGCTGCGAGCCTGATCCATTTCGCCAAGCCCACGCGCGCGCTAGCGCTGCCGGAGACGCTGACGCTGGCGGTGATTCCCCAGTCGCCCGCGCGGCGCGCGCTGGGGCGCACCCCGGTCGATGCGTCGGTGCAGGCGCGGCTGCGCCTGTTTACGCGCTGGGTTGCCCGCCATCCCGGTGCGGAACCGCAACGCGGCCTGATGGCGCTGGCGCTCAACCTGCGCGGCACGGCAGAGCTGCCGTTTCTCGCGCCGCATGCGGTCAACGCTGTGCTCACCCGGGACGCGGCGGCCAACGGCGTGCGGGAAATCCAGTCCACGCTGGATCTGCGCCTGCAGCGCACGCTGGAGCGCCAGGTGCGGCGCTACGTTGAGCGCAGCCGCCGCGTCGGCATCGAGAACGCGACCGCGCTGCTGATCGACACGCGTTCGATGGAGGTCAAGGCGGTCGTCGGCTCGGCGGACTTCTTCAACGCGGCGATCGGCGGTCAGGTCAACGGCACGCAGGCTAAGCGCTCGCCTGGCTCGACGCTGAAGCCCTTCATCTACGCACTGGCCATGGACCAGGGCTTGATCCATCCGCTGTCGGTGCTGAAGGATGCGCCCACGGCGTTCGGCCCGTTCAGCCCGGAGAATTTCGACGGCGGTTTCGTCGGCCCGATCGCCGCACGCGACGCGCTGATCCGCAGCCGCAACGTGCCGGCGGTCGGGCTGGCGTCGCGGCTGTCGAGCCCGACGCTGTACGAATTCCTCAAGCGGGCCGGCGTATCGAAACTCGCGCCGGAAAAGCACTACGGCCTGGCCCTCGCGCTGGGCGGCGGCGACGTGACGATGGAGGAACTGGTGACGCTGTACGGCACGCTCGCCAACCGCGGTGTCTGGAAGCCGTTGCGTTACCAGGCCGCCGAACCCGAGAGCGACGGCGTGCGCCTGCTGTCGGAGGAGGCGAGCTTCATGACGCTCGACATCCTGCGCGACAACCCGCGCCCCGAGGGCGTGATGGTGGGGGCGAGGACGCGGGTGCCAGTGGCGTGGAAGACCGGCACATCATGGGGTTTCCGTGACGCCTGGTCGGCGGGCATCTTCGGCCCCTACGTGCTGGCGGTGTGGGTCGGCAACTTCAGCGGCGAGGGCAATCCGGCCTTCGTCGGGCTGCAGGCCGCGGCGCCGCTGTTCTTCCAGATCGTCGATGCGATCGCGGCAGAGCAGCGCGACCTGCAGGCGCCGGCGTTCCGCTCGCCGGCGAACCTCGCGCGCGTGGAGGTCTGCGCGGCGTCGGGCGACCTCCCCAACGTGTGGTGCCCGCTGCGGGCGACAACCTGGTACGTCCCCGGCCGCTCGCCGATCCGGGTGAGCGATGTGCACCGTGCCGTGATGGTCGACACCCGTACCGGCCGCGTGGCCTGTCCCCCTTACGACACCGCGCACGTGCAGCAGGCGGTCTACGAATACTGGCCGTCGGACCTGATGAAACTCTTCTCCCAGGCGGGCATGCCGCGGCGCACGCCGCCAGCGGGCGAATGCGCGGGCAGCGGCGCGGAGGGTCCGGCGCCCGCGATCACCGCGCCGGTGCGGGGCGCGGCGTACGTGATGCGCGAATCGCAGCCGGAGCGCAATGTGGTGCCGCTAGCGGCCAATGCGGATGCGGATGTCGGCACGCTCTACTGGTTCGTGAACGACAGCTTCGTGGGCACCGGCAAGCCGGGAGTCGCGGCCGCGTGGCATCCCGCCCAGCCGGGGCGCTACCTCGTGCGGGTGGTGGACGAGAAAGGTCGGGCCGATGCGCGCGAGCTGGCGGTGACGGCGGCGCCGTGATCATCGGCCATTTTCCGCGGCTGCTGTACGGGAGTTCATTGGTGTCGGACGTGAAGTTTTCTCAGCGATCGGTTTTTTACGCACGGTCCCAGTCTGCAGCATGTCACTGATCGCCACTTTCATCTGTGACCAATGAGTGCAGGGTGTTCGGAACGGTTGTAGCTCAGATCCTTCCGTAGAATGCTTACGGAAGATCCGAGTAAGGCCTCTGACAATCAGGCGTAGCCCATGCAAATGTCAGACATCCCCTTCGGCACGACCGACTGGTCCAGCGTTGCGCGGACCGAGCATCGCGGCGAAACGGGGCTGGCCTATTGGCGCACCCGGGAGTTCGGCGGCATCCGCGTCCGGATGGTCGAATACACGCCGGGATATCTGGCCGATCACTGGTGCGACAAGGGGCACATCCTGCTGTGTCTGGAAGGCGAGCTGCATACCGAGCTGAAGGACGGCCGTACTTTCACGCTCAAGCCGGGCATGAGCTATCAGGTCGCCGACCACGCGGAAGCGCATCGTTCTTTCACCGCGCTGGGCGCCCGCCTGTTCATCGTTGATTGAGCGCGCGCACGCCTGCCACATCATGAAACCGCTCCGAAGCAGTGTCGCAGTGCTCGGCTTGCTCTTGTTCATGGCTGGAGCGCGTCTCGCTCAAAGCGCTGCGGCGCCTGGCGCCGCAAGTGCAGTCGCCTCATTCGTTCCCGCCGGCTATGCCGTGATCCTTCGCAAGGACGCGGACTTCAATGGCGACGGCCTTTAGGACGTGCTGCTGGTCCTCGCGAAGAAGGCCGTGGCCGATGCCGATCGCCCGCTGCTCATCCTGTTCCGCGACCCGAACAGTGGCTACCGATTGTCAGTCAGGACCGATCAGGCGATTCCGGAGCCGGGGAGCGGCGGCGCCGCAGCGAATGACGGCTTCGACGGAGTCAAGGTGGTCCGCAACACGTTCATCATCTCCCGCTACGGCGGCTCCAGCGTTCGCAGTCCCGACGCCTGGCAGTTCCGGTTTCAGTACAGCGACTGGGTGCTGATCGCTAGAAGCCGGCGGGCCGGGTGTTGGCTGCCCGGCAGCACCGATAGGCAGAGACCTCATCTGCACCGGTTAACGGATCGAAACCAACTTCCTGACCCGGAAGCAGGTCGTTACCAGTGATTTCGCTGGCGGTGCCAACGACAAGGAAGAAAGGCGCGTGGTGCGCCGGACGCTGCCAGAGCGCGGGCTCGTGCGCCTTGCGGACTTCGTGCCGCAACCGTGGGCTGCCACAGCCGCGCTAAGCCGGGTCTGCGGCGGAACTGCAGCCGCTGCAGCGACTTCACGGCGGCGTCCCGGGTGGTCGGTGACAGCTCCCACGCGAGCAATTCGGCGCGACTTCCGTCGCCGGCCTTGATCGCGACGAGAAGTGTGCCTCATGAGCGGCGGATTCACGCTGGCGCTTCGGAGAGGCGAACGCAAGCGGGGTTTAGCGGCTTGTTTGCCGTGTCAGCACCTGCAACGTCGTCCGCAACCGGCGGTTAGTGAGGCTCTCGGTCAATGTGCGGCTGACGGCGATGCCGAGGGGTTTGCCGCCCCCATGCTCAGCTCGCGACTTTAAGATGCTTGATCTCCGCCGTGCCGCCCTGCGCTTCGTCGAGCAGCTTGAACAGTTCGGCGCATTCCTTGGCGATGGCGTCGGCGATGTCGTTCAGCATCTTCAGGCCCTTGGCGGCCGTCGCGTGCTCCGGCGCGCCGTACCAGCCCGTCGGTGCGATCGTCTTGATGTCGCGCAGCACGGGCTGGTAGCTGCGCGTGCGGCGCAGCTTGTCCCATTGGCGGCCCTGCGAGTGGTCGGATGAATAATCGATGCGGTCCAGATGCACGAGGTCGGGCCGGTAGGCGAGTACCGCCAGCGCTTCGATCTCGCCGCCGTGCGTCAAGCCGCCGCAGTCGTGGCCGTAGAGTTCCGCCGCCACATAACAGGCCTGGACCACGATCACGGACAGGCCGTGCTCGCGGTGCAGCTGTTCGGAGGCGATCGCCAGCGACGGGATATTGCCTTCGTGCCAGTTGAGAATCAGCAGGCGTTTCGCGCCGTGCTGCGCGGTGGAGGCGCAGGTCTCCACCACCACGCGCTGGTAGGTGTCGGGCGTCAGCGTGATCGTGCCCTCGAAGGGCATATGCATCGGCGTCACGCCGAGCGGTCCTCCGGGTAGCACGAGACCGTCCATGCGTTCCGCGACCGCGTGGCCGATCACATTGGACGCGTGGATGTCGGTGCCGGTCGGCAGGTGCGGGCCGTGCTGTTCCACGCTGCCCGCGGGCAGGATGACCAGCGGGTTCTTTTTGAACTGCGCGGCGATCTCGGGCTGCGTGAGGTCGATAAAGTAGCGGCTAGGCAGCATGGCGGGTGTCTCCGATTTTGGCGCGGGCTTCTTCAAGAATGTCGGCGACGCGAACGGCCTGGCCCTTGCGCTCGATGGAGCGCAGCGCCGCGTTGACGACGGCGACGGCCACGTTGGCGTTCTGAGCGGTCAGTTCCGAGCTTTTGCCAGTGCGGCAGCTCGCGGCGAACATTTCCAGTTCGGCGCGGAACATGTCGCTTTCGGGAATCTTCAGATCTTCGCGCTTCGCCCAGCCGTCCTTGCCGCGCTGGATATACAGCGTGGAAGCCTTGTGCAGGAGGTGAGGGGTGTCCCAGGTGCCGAAGTCGATCTCGTAGTGCATGAGTCCCTTCGAGCCGAACACGCGCACCGAGAAGATGCCGGGCGAGGTCCAGCACGAGCCAACGTAGGCGATCTTGCCGTCGGCGAACTTCACGAGCGTCATCGACTGGTCGTCCACTTCGGCACCGACGGGCGAGAGCTTGGAGGCCATGGAGCTCGCCTCGACCATCTCGCCGCCGAGGTAGTGCACCACGTCGAACATGTGGATCGCGAGCTGCGACAGCGGACCCCCGGGGGCGCGGTCCTTGTACCAGCGCCAGGTCTGCGGCGTGAGTTCCAGCGCGCGCTCGTTGGAGAAGTTGGCCTCGATGAAGGCGACACGACCGAGCTCGCCGGCGTCGATCTTCTTGCGGATCGCGCGGATGCCGGCCATCAGGCGCGCGCTGTGGCCGACGGTGACGGTAACGCCATACTGCTTTTCCAGAGCGGCGATCTTCAGCCCGTCTTCCAGCGTGTGCGCGATCGGCTTCTCGGTATAGACGTGCTTCCCGGCCTTGGCGACCTGTTCCGCCACCAGCAGGTGCTGCTCGTTGGGCACCGTGAGGATGCAGCCTTGGATGTCCGGATTGGCCAGCATGGTCTGCAGGTCCGGCACGCCCGGCACGCCCGTTTCCTTCTCGAAGGCGTCGCGCTTTTCCTGCGAGCGACTGTAGCCGGCGACGATCTTCAGCTGGTCGGACTTGGCGACTGCGCGGGTGAGCACCTTGGCCCAGCGGCCGAGGCCGATGATGCCGAGTTTGACGGGGGCGACCATAAACGTTCCTCCGGAAGGTTAGGGCAGCGCGCCGAAGGCGCGCATCGTTGCTCCAACCTTAACTGCGTATTGTCGCACCAAGCATTTTGGAATGGGTAAAACATGGCACCGGCCCTACCTCAGCTTGGCGGGCACGAATTGGGGGCCATCGTCGCCGCTATCGACCATCGGCGTGTGGGTTTACCACTGCGCTTACCGCAGCGTGCGGCGGAGCATGTGCTGAGGATGCTCGCCGCGCGTTGGCGGGATATGGCGGCAAGGATCAGCAGGATGCTGCGGGCGGTGTAGCTCCAATTTTTCGCCGAAGTTGGCCGAGACTGCGGCCATGCATCACGGCACCGGGCAGCGGATGACCGACGATTTCCTCCGCGAGCAAAGCCGCGTCAATGAGACGGTCTAGGTCCACTCCGGTGGCGATACCCATCTCCTCGCAAAGCATGACCAAGTCTTCGGTGCACACGTTACCAGCGGCGCCGCGATGACCCGCGAAGGGGCAGCCACCCAGTCCGCCGACGCTGGCATCAAAGCTGGTCACGCCCATTTCAAGTCCAGCGCAGGCGTTGGCGATGCCGAGACCGCGGGTGTCGTGAAGATGCAGGGTAATCGGTATTTCCGGCCAACGATCGCGTACGGCTCCCACGACCCGTTTGACCGACTGCGGCGTTGCCCAGGCCATGGTATCCGCCAAAGTTAAGTTGTCGAGCTTTACCGCGTGGGCTGCCGCGATCTCCTGAATACGTTCCACCGTCGAGATCACCTTCGATACACCCACATTCCCTTCAAAATTGCAGCCGAACGTGGCCATGACCGCGCCGCGCACGAAGGCCACCTCGTGCTCCCGGTAGAGCCGCATGAACGCGTTCTGCACTTCCGCATTCTTGCTGTAGTCCTGGTTCTGGTTGAGCTTCATGAATGTTTCCGACGCCGAAGAGGTAATGGACGCTTTAAGAGTCACGCCATCCATGCCTGCCGCGCGCAGAAAACCCTGTTCGTTTAGCCACAGGACGGTGTAGCTGACGCCGGGTCGCTTGCGCACGCCGGTCACGACTGCCTCTGCATCGGCCCAGCCCGGCACCCGTTTGGGATTCACGAACGATGCGATCTGCAGTTCCTGGAGGCCCGTTTGCGCCAGTGCCTCGATCAATTCGATCTTGCGCCCGGTCGGTACTGCGTTTGGTTCGAACTGAAAGCCTTCACGCGGACCTTCTTCATGGATATGGATGCGCGTGGGCAGATCGCTCATGGTGCTGTTCCTGGGGATTTAAGGTAGTAGCGGCAGAAAGCGAGCAAATCCTGCGTGTCATCGAAGGGCGTCGTGCCCCACCGCGCCGCTGGCGGACAGTCGCAGGATTTCCCCGGCGGGCAGTCCCAGTTCCTCCAAAACCTCGCGGGTATGTTCACCCGCCTGAGGAGGCTGGCGGCGCAGGGCGAGGCGGTGCTCACCCATCTCCAGCGGCAAACCCGGCAGATTGGCGTAGGTCCCGTTCGACATCAAGGTGCGATGCATGCGATCGCCATGGTTCAGATGCACATCTGCGAACAGGTCGCTCGGGGTTGCCACGGGCGAGCAGGGGATCCGCAGTTCCTCCAAGCGCTTGGCAAGAGCCTCCAGCGTGTGAAGCAAGAATACGCCCGCTACGAGCGGTACAAGCCGGTCGCGGGCGGCGACGCGCTGTTCGTTAGTCTGCAGCGCGGGGTCAACCAGTAGCGCTGAGAGGCCGAAAGCCTCGCAGAACGACCGCCAGTGGTTGTTGCTGGTGATACCGACGAACAGCATTCGTCTGTCCATGGTGGGGAGTGTTTCGTAAATCGCCCAGGCGCTCCGGCGCGCTGGCATAGGCGGCACCGGTTCGCCCGCCACGACTTCTGCGGCCATGTGCTGGGAGACGAGGAAAGCAGTTGCTTCGAATAGCGCGCTTTTCACGCGCTGGCCGCGGCCGGTGCGCTGGCGCTCGTGAAGCGCCGACAGAATTCCTATCACCCCGAAAGTACCGCCGAGAATATCCACGATGGAGGCGCCCGCGCGCAGCGGGCGGCCTGGAGGACCGGTCATGTAAGCGAGGCCGGCCATGTACTGCACGACCTCGTCGAGCGCCGGACGGTGTTCGTAGGGGCCACTCAAAAAACCTTTGAGCGCGCAGTAAATCAGACGGGGATTGGCAATTCTCAGATCATCGTAACCGCAGCCGAGCTTCTCCATCGTACCGGCGGCGAAGTTTTCCACCAGCACGTCCGCGGTCGCAGCGAGCTTGCGGATGACGGCCAGTCCGTCCGGCGATTTGAGGTCGATCGCAAGGCTGCGCTTGTTGCGGTTGAATCCGGAGAAAAAGCCGGCGGCGAAACCGCTCAAGCGTCGCGTGCGGTCGCCTTCCACCGGCTCGATCTTGATGACGTTGGCGCCCAGATCGCCGAGCACGAGGCCGCAGGTGGGGCCCATGATGGTGTGACAGAACTCCAGAACGGTCAGGCCCGCCAGCGGCAGCGGTGGGGTGGCGGACGCGTTGATATGCTTTTCGTTTTGGTTGGTGCTGGGCATAGCGGGCGCTCCGGATTCGGCCATGTCGTTGTCGGCGTCGCAATCTGGCCGGTGCAATTTCCGCATGTTATCATTTTGCATCCAAAATCGGATGCAAAATGACACCCGGAAGGTTGTCCAACGTTTGTTTTGTCCGGCGGGTGCCCACGCGGCAATCGCCAGCGGGTCGCAATCATGACTCGTGGACTCATTCTCAAGGAGGAATGCCATGCTCAGCATCATGCACCAGCCGGTCGATCATCCGTCCGCGTGGCGGGGTGCCGATCTGGCGGCAAGCACGCAGTGGATCGTAACGCTGTCGGCCGGCGACATCGCCGAGGTCGAATCGGCGCTCGCCGTCGCCAAGGCCGCGCGCGTGGACGCGGCGGCGCTGACGCGGGCGGATTTCCCGTTGCCCCGCCTGAACGCGAAAGCGCAGGCCTGGATCGCCGAGGTGAATCACGGCCGCGGCTTCCTGCTGGTCAGAGGGCTGCCGGTGGACCGCTATAGCGATGCCGATGTGCGCATGATTTTCTGGGGGCTGGGGTTGTACTTGGGAACGGCGCTGTCGCAGAACTCGTACGGCGATCTCTTGGGCGACGTCTACGATGAAGGCGTCAAGATGGGAAGCGGCAAGGTTCGCGGGTACCGCACCAACTCGTTCCTGATGTTCCACACCGACCGCTGCGACATCGTGGGTCTGCTGTGCCTGCACAAGGCCAAATCGGGCGGCATCAGCAGCATCGTCAGTTCGATCGCCATGCACAACGAGATCGTCGCCCGTCATCCGGAATACCTGGAGCCGCTATACAACGGCCTTCTGTACGCGAATGTCGAGGAAGGTGGCGATTTCGCCACCTGGCGCGTGCCGGTTTACAGCGTGACCGACGGCGTGCTCAGTTGCCGACTGTCGCGCAATACGATCGAGTCGGCCCGCAAGATGGGCGTCGCGAAGTACACCGATCTGGAGGTGGCGGCAGTGGAGTACCTTGACTTCCTGGCGGCGCGTGACGATCTGCGGCTGGACATGGACTTGCAGCGTGGCGACATGCAGTTCATCAACAATTACACGACGCTGCATTCGCGCACGGAGTACGATGATCATGCCGACAAGGCTGTACGCCGCCACATGGTGCGCCTGTGGCTGAAGACGGCGGAGCGTCGTGCGGTCGGCACGCATTACGACCGGGAGTACAACGGCGTGGCGAAAACGCTCCAACGCAGCACGGAAGCGGCGTGACGCGATGATGATCGGCTTCGGTAGTGGTATCGAACGCGCTGGCGTTCAACGTGGGAATCCGGCGACACCGCTCGCGCTGATGTTCGTTTTCGTCGCAGGCGCCGTGCCAGATGGCGCAATGGCCGCGGATGCCCCAGCGTATCCGGTGAAGCCGCTGCGGCTGGTGGTACCGTTCCCCGCCGGCGGTACCGCCGACCTGCTCGGCCGGCTCGTCGGGCAGGACCTGGCGACGCGCCTGGGCCAGCCGGTGGTTATCGACAACAAGGCTGGCGCCGGTGGCGGCCTCGGCTCCGAAATTGTGGCCAGGTCGGCGCCCGACGGATACACCCTGCTGTTGTCGAACGCGGCCTCGCACGGCACGGCGCCGAGCCTGAATGCCAAGCTGGGCTATTCTCCGACGCGGGATTTCGCGCACATCGGCCTGATCTCCGTGCTGTCGCAGTTCTTTGTCGCCGGTAAAGGCTTTACCGGCGCGACGGTCAAGGTGCTGATTGCCGAGGCGAAGCGCTCGCCCGGCTCGATCCACTACGCTACCGCCGGGGTGGGCAGCACCGGACACTTCGCGGGCGAACTGCTCAAGCAGGCGGCGGGCATCGATCTCGTGCACGTGCCCTACAAAGGTACGGCGCCGGGCACGACCGATCTGATCGGGGGGCGCGTGCAGGTCATGTTCCAGAACGCGCCGGAAGCGACGCCGCACATTCGTGCCGGCACGATCCGGCTGCTGGCCGTCACCTCGGAACGGCGTCAGCCGCTGTTTCCGGAGACGCCCACGATGTTGGAGGAGGGGGTGCCCGGCTTCGTGTCCGCCACCTGGTACGGGCTGTCCGGGCCCGCCGGCCTGTCTTTCGCGCAGGTCAAGACGTTGTCTGCGGTGCTGACGGCGGCGTTGACGCAGCAGGCCATGAGCGCGCGACTGACCGACATTGGCTTTGAACTCAGGCCGTCCTCGCCGGCCGAATACGCGCGTTTCGTGGACGCCGAAGTCAAAAAATTCCGCGCCATCGCGGAAAAAGCAGGTATTCCACGCGAGAATTAGGGAACGGACAGCCGCAGTAGGTGCGCCTCGAACTGTACCCAGGCGCCCTGCAGATGCGAGGTCAGGGTGCGCACGGCTTCCGTCGTGCGGCCGGCGCGGACCGCGCGCAGCAGGACATCGTGTTCCTTGACGCCGGCGCTGCCGCGTTTGCCCGTGCCCGGCCAGTAGCCGTCGGTGCGCCGCTTGAGCAGCAGCCGCTCGAACACATGCTGCAGCGTATCGACCACGTACTGATTGCCCGACAGCGAGGCGAGATAGATATGAAACTCCTGATCGCTCACGATGCGCTCGGCCACCGCGAACTCGGCAACGTGCGCGGCGTAAGTGCGATGCAGGCGTGAGAGCACGTCCAGTTGTTCGGGAGTGATGCCTTGCGTCATGGAAATGCGCAGGGCGAACGGTTCCAGCGCCATGCGCATCTGATAGAGGTCGCGCGCTTCGTGCGATTTGACCTCCGCGACAAAGTAGCCGCGGGCCGGGATGCGGATGACGTAGCCCTCCTGATACAGCCGCTCAAGGGCCTGCCGCACCGGTGTGCGCGACACTTCGAGCCGGTCCGCCAGGTGCTGATGGGCGAGTTTGTGTCCCGGGCGCAACTGGTTCGAGAGGATCAGTTGTTTGACCGTGCTGTAAACGCTGTCGCCCAGCGGCAGCGGAGGCGCAGCGGCAGGCTTGGTGGTTTTCTTCGCCGCCGGCGCACGCACGGCGCTGCGCATGCTGGTCTCAGTGGAGGTTCTGAGACGTTGAGAAGTCACGAGCGGTTATCCGTACGCATCCCGCGGTCATTGGTTTGAATGCCCGCGCGGCTGAGTATATGGCGCATGTGGATCAAGCACCGCTGCGAGTGTTCACGCGTGCAAGCGACGCACACAATGCTTGCATCGGAGCGTCGCTGTCGATTTGTTGCAAGGCACGGAACGCCGCGGTCGCCGTGTCAGGGCTGGCGTGCGGCCCGCAGCAATCGAGGAATTTCCGTTCGAGCTGCTCCGGCGTAAACCAGCGTGCGGGCTTGCCGGCGGAGATGGTGATGAGTTTTTCATAATGCTTCCCGGCCCGCGTTTCCACGCTCACCACGGCGGCGAACTCGCGGTCATCGCGGACGCGTTCGTCGACATACGTTTCGGTCCGGCCGATGAGATCCGCAATCGCCAGGTCGGCAACGACCTCCGGCGAAAATGTCGCGAGATCGACGGTGTCGCGCGTCAGCGCCGCCGCGACGCAATAATGCATGCTGAATTTCGCTTCCAGCGGCGTCGTGGGCTTGACGTAGATGAGCGGCTCTCGGGCGAACTCCGACATGCCGACCCGGACGCGCGCGATATCCGCGCTGCCGTTCAATTGCCGCCGCAGCGCGGCAGCGGCCTCGATGGCCGTATGCGTGGCGGCGCAGGAGGGGTAGGGTTTGAGAGCGATTCCGACTTCACTCATGATTTCGAACGGTTTTCCCCAATCGCTCAATGCGTCGAGCGCGATGCCTTCGCCATGGTTGAACGTCTGCGCGAAGCCGTAGCGATGGCTCAGCGCATCGCCGCTGGCGTCGAAGCCGGAACGCGCGAGCAGCGCCGCAAGCAGGCCGTTGCGGGCTGCATACCCGGCGTGCAGCGGCTTGGTCATGGTGCCAAAATTCACCCGCAGTCCGCTGGAAGCGGAAGCGGCGATGCCGATTGCGGTCCGTGTTTGTACGCGCGTCAGGCCCAACAGCCGCGCCGCTGTCATGGCAGCCGCCAGCGAGCCGAACGTCGACGTCGCATGCCAACCGTTTTTGTAGTGCCGCAGGTTGAGCGCGTGCCCTAGCTTGCCGATTACTTCCAGGCCGATCACGTATGCGGTTACGGCCTCCCGCCCGTCGAACGGGGCGAGTCCGGCAGCCGCCAGCAGCACCGGCAACAATACAGCGGACGGATGGCAGTAGGCGGGATGGCTGATGTCGTCGAAGTCGAGCGCGTGGGCAACGGCGCCGTTATAGAGCGCCGCGTCGCAGGGGGCCGCACCGCGGATCGCGCCGAAAAGATAGGCCGCGCCCGTGGTGGGTTCGCTCAACACCGACAGCAGGCTTGCCGCAAGCGGCGTTTCCGCGCCGGCGAGCGCGCAACCGGCGCAATCGGTGATGGCATCAATCGCACGCCGACGCGCGGCGGCTGGAATATCATCGGCGCGCAGGGAGACCACAAAGTCAGCGAGCGCGGCTTCCGGTTGCATGCGATCGAAGTCGATACGAAGTTGTGAACGTGCGTTGAACTCGTGTCCGGATGGCGGCGCGGCGTGCGCGCATCCCCATCCATGAACACGAGGACGAGCTAAAATTGAATGCTATTTTGCATGCAGATTATAATCCAAAAAAACACGCGCAGGGATGAGCGTTGACTCAACCCGCGCCGAAACCAACTCCGGAGGGGATTCATGACCAAGCACCATCTGACCGCACTACTCGCGGGCCTGTCGTTCCAACTGGCGGGCGCTGTCGTCTGGGCGCAGGAGTATCCGGCGAAGGTGATCCGCATCATCGTGCCGTTCGCGCCGGGGGCTTCCACCGACACGCTGGCCCGTGCAGTCGCGCAGCGTCTGACCGAAGCCTGGAGTCAGCAGGTCATCGTTGAAAATCGCCCGGGCGCGGCAGGCATGACGGCGACAGCCATGGTCGCGAAGTCACCGCCCGACGGCTACACGCTGCAGATGGCGACCACAAGTACGCACAACATCACGCCGCACGTTTACAAATCGGTGCCGTACGATGCGCTGAAGGATTTCGCACCGATATCGCTGGTGGCGTGGGTGCCGAATGTGCTGACCGTGCATCCGTCGTTGCCGGTGAAGACCGTCAGAGAATTCATCGTCTTCAGCAAGGCCAGACCCGGTCAGTTGCTGTTCTCCTCGTCCGGAACGGGCACCACGCTGCATCTGGCCGGCGAACTTTTCAAATCGATGGCGAAGGTCGATATCGTACATGTGCCTTATAAGGGCGCAGCGCCGGCACTCATCGATCTGGTGGGCGGCCAGGTGCAGTGCGCGTTTACAACCGTGTCCGCGTCGCTGCCTTTCATCAAGGAGAACCGGCTGCGGCCGTTGGGAGTGACCACGCTCAAGCGGTCGGCGCTGTTCCCCGAGTTGCCGACGATCGCGGAGGCGGCGTTGCCCGGCTACGAAATGCCCAATTGGGTCGGACTGGTCGCTCCGGCGCAAACGCCCTCGGCCGTCGTGCAGAAGTTGAACGCCGAGATTGGCAAGTGGATGAGTCTGCCGGAGACGAAGCAGCGGATGATCGCGCTCGGTGCGGACGGCGACGGCGGTCCCTCGGCGGGTTTCGCGGATACGATCGCCAAGGGCTACGTCTCTCTCGGCAAGGTGATCAAGGCCGCCGGGGTGCAATCCGAATGAGCGGGGCAGGCTGGAGGGTCACGGATGCGCTAGCGCGGTTCATCGTTGATACCGCAGTGGTACCTGCTGCCGTGCTTCAGGCTGGAAGGAACGCGCTGGCGGATACGCTTGCCGTTGCCCTGGCCGGAAGCGCCGAGCCGGCGGTAAGGATCGCGCTTACTTGTACGTTCCTAAACAGCGGAAGCGAGGGCGTGTCGGTGTGGGGTCTCGGTCGCGCGGCGGCCGGCGATGCCGCTTTCATCAACGGTATCGCGAGCCATGTGCTGGACTTCGACGACGCGCTGCCCACGATGCGCGGCCACCCCAGCGCGACCATGGTGCCCGTCGCACTCGCCCTGGCGGAGCAGGAGGGCCGTACGGTCGAAGAGATGCTGACGGCCTGCGCGCTGGGACTGGAGGTGGCGGGCAAAATCGGCAAGGCGCTCGGCGACGAGCATTACTTCCGCGGCTGGCACGCCACGGCGACGATCGGCGTGTTTTCCGCGACGGCCGTCGCGGCGCGCCTGTTGCGTCTGGACGCCGGGCAATTGAAACAGGCGTGGGGCATCGCGGCCTCCCAGGCGGCCGGACTGGTGCGCAACTTCGGCACGATGACGAAATCCTTCCACGTCGGGCATACGGCGCGCAGCGCCATTCTCGCGGCGTCGCTGGCGCAACACGGGTTCACCGCCGACAGCGCCATTTTCGATGGGCCCAATGGTTTCCTGCAAACCTACGGCGCTTCCGGCGAGCCGCCGGAAGCCCTGATTGCTAAGCTGGGCGCGCCGTGGGACGCCGTCGATCCCGGTATCAACGTTAAGCAATGGCCGTGCTGCTATTGCTCGCACCGCGCGATCGGCGGGCTGATGCAAATGGTCGATCGGCATGCGTTGCAGCCGCGGGATGTCGATGGCGTACGCATCGGCTTTCCGCCGGGCGCCGATACAGCCTTGATCCATCGCCATGCGCAGTCGGGACTCGAAGGCAAATTCAGCGTCGAGTACGCGGCGGCGGCGACCCTGCTGGACGGCAATCCGCAGCTCGGCAGTTTTACTGATGACGCGGTGGCGCGTCCGGCCGCGCAGGCGCTGATGCGGAAGATCGAACGTTACCGCGTGCCGGATACGCAGACGTATTCGGGAACCGTGGGCTACACTGACGTGGAAATCCGTGCGCGCGGCGCGACCTATGCGGCCCGCATCGACAAGACTCCGGGATCGCTTGACTGGCCGCTGTCACCGGCGGAACAGCGAGCGAAGTTCGCTGCCTGCGCCGGTCCCATTCTCGGCGCAGCCGGTGCGCATGAAATGTTCGATATGATTCAAACGGCGCCAGGGTCAACGGCAGCCGTCGATCTTCTGCGAATGATAAGGACATCCGCATGAGGGAAAGGCGGAAAAAGTGGTTACTGGCGATGGCCGCTGCTGCGTTGCTGCTTTCGACGACGACGACGACGGCGGCAGCGCAGGACTTCCCGCCGCGCCAGATGGTCATCGTCGTGGGTTTTCCGGCGGGCGGCGGCACCGATCTCTTCGCGCGGGTGTTCGCGCAGAAGCTGGCCGCCGCGCTGGGCACGACGGTGATCGTCGACAACCGGCCGGGCGCGGCCGGGACAGTGGGCAACGCGCTCGTGGCACGCGCCGCGCCCAACGGGGCGACGCTGCTGTTCACGCCGTCGAACCTTGCCATGGCGCCGGCGATCTATAAGAGCCTCTCGTACGACACGGTACGGGACCTCGCGCCGGTCGTGATGACGGCACGCATCCCCTTCGTCCTCGTGGTGCATCCGGCCCTGCCGGTGAAGAGCGTCAAGGAGTTCCTCGCGCTCGCCCGCGCGAAGCCCGGCGCGCTGGACTACGGTTCGAGCGGCCCGGGCTCGCCGCCGTACTTCGCCATGGAGCTGCTGAAGTACACGGCGCGCGTGAACCTCAATCACATTCCCTACAAGGGCGCCGGTCCGATCCTGACCGGCCTGATGAGCGGCGAAGTACAGGCTTCGTTCCTGATCCCGCCGCTGGCGATGCCGCAGATGCAAGGCGGCAAGATGCGCGGGCTGGCGGTCTCCACGCCGGAGCGCTCTTCGGTATTGCCGGACCTGCCCAGTTTGCGGGAGGCGGGCGTCACGGGCTTCGAGGTGACGCAATGGCACGGATTCTTCGCGCCGGCGAAGACGCCCGCGGCGATCGTGAGCCGCCTCAATGCGGAAGTCGTGAAGACGCTGGCCTCGCCGGAAATCAGGCAGCGTCTCGCGGCGGAGGGTGCGGACATCGCGGGCGGCAGCCCGGCCGAGCTGGGGGCTTTTCTCGCCGCGGAACTCAAGGTCTGGACGGACCTCGCGCAGCGGCTGGGGTTGAAGCCCGAGTAAAGACGGGATTGGAGATTGGGGATTTGGGATTAGGGATTGGAGCGCAGCAGCGTGATATCGAAAGCCGGGTCATTGGTGCGCGGGCGATTTTGACTTCGAATCCCCAATCCCCAATCTCCGATTGTTCACTCGATCTGCAGGTTGGCGGCTTTGATCGCCGCACCGAAACGATCCCACTCCTCGCGGATGAACTGCGCGAACGCCTGCGGGGTGCTGGTCACCGGCTCGCCCCCCTGGCGTTCGATGAGTTCCTTGGTATCGGCTTGCCCCATCGTCTTGATGAGCGCGGCGTATATGCGGTCGACCAGCGGCTTCGGCATGCCCCGGGGGGCCATCAGGCCGACCCAGCCGGTTGACTGGTAACGCGGGACACCGGCTTCCGCGATGGTGGACACGTCGGGCAACTGCGGCGAGCGGCGTTCGCCGCCTACGCCAAGCGCGCGCAGGCGCCCGGACCGGATGTGGGCGATGGTCGCGGGCAGCGGCGTGACCGTGAACTGCGATTCGTTGGCGATCACGGCCGCGACCGACGCGCCGCCCCCTTTGTAAGGCACGTGCACTGCCTGCGCGCCGGTGAGCAGCAGAAGCTGCACGCTTGCGAGATGGCTTTGCGACCCGGCCCCGGCGGAGGCCATGTTGAGCTTGTTCGGCGCGCTCTTCAGCAGGGCCACCAGTTCCTGCACCGAGCGCGGCGCGAGCGCGGGGGTGGTCACGAGGACATTCTGCGTGACCGCGAACAGGGAGATCGGCTGCAGGTCCTTGAACGGGTCGAACGCGAGCTTCCGGTAGAGCTGCGGCGCGATCACCTGCGTGGCGGTCGCGGTGGCGAGCAGGGTGTAGCCGTCGGGCGCGGCGTGCGCGCCAAGCTCCATGCCGATGATGCCGGCGGCGCCCGCGCGATTGTCCACCACCAACTGCTGGCCGAGCGTCTCGCCGAGCTTGAGCGCGAGCGTCCGCGACAGAGTATCGGTGGAAGCCCCCACGCCCTGCGGGACGATGAGGCGGATCGGGCGGTTCGGGTAGCCCTGCGCAGGCTCCGCCGCCGGCGCGGGAAGTGCTGCGGCGGCGAGCACAAGCATCAGGGGGGCACTGGCCTTCATGCGGGTTCTCCTCCGGGATGACGCCGCGCGGCGACTGGTCGACAGGTTGATCTGTTGACCGGCGCGCTGGCTTGCTCTACTTTGCCCGAAAGCTGGCACAGGAGGAAGCGCATTCATGGCACGCATCAGTTACGTCGATCCCGACAGCATCACCAACGGCGAAGTCCGCGGCTGGCTCGATGAGGCCGTGCGGGCCGGCCGCCCGGGGCCCGAGAATCAGGCGATCCGCGCGCATCAGCCCGAGGTCATGCGGTCGTTCACGCTCACCCGCAAGGCGCTGTTCGATGGCGGCGCCGGCGTGCTCGAGCACGATCTCAAGGAACTGCTGCGCGCCTACGTCGCCCACACCATCGAATGCGGTTACTGAAGCAACCAGGGAACCGCGCGGTCCGCGCGGGATGCCGACGACCGGATGGCCGAGCTGATGGATTACGCGAAATCGGCGCGCTTCACGCCGCGCGAGAAACTCGCGCTGCGCTACGCCGACGCGATCATGTACGACCCGGCGCAGGCGGATGACGCGCTGTGGGCGGCACTGCATGCGGAGTTCAACGAGCCCGAACTCGTTGAACTCGGTTACTGGATCGGCTTTACCTTCGGCGGGCAGCGCTGGCTGAAGACCTTGTCGACCAAGCAGGGTGAGTTCGCGGCGGCGGTGGCCGCGCGCGGAGGGTGAAGGCGGGATTAGGGATTAGGGATTGGGGATTAGGGATTGGAGAGCGGCACCGTGATATTGCAAGCCGCGGGCATTGGAGCGCGGGAGATTTAGACTTCGAATCCCCAATCCCAAATCTCCAATCCCGCATTTCGCTAATTCGGAAACGACTTCAGCGCCGGTGCTTTCCCTGCCGGCAGGGCCGTGCGCGCGACGTTGAGGATGAGCGCCAGCATGGCGTAGTAGCCTGCGATCGCGAGCAGATCGATCGTGCCCGGCTCGCCGAACTTGGCGATTGCACGTGCATACGTTGCATCGCACACGCTCTTGTTGTGCAGGCCCTCGTTCAGCAGGTCGTACACGATTTCCTCATCTTCGGCCATGCCGCTCGGCCGGCGGCCTTCGGCGATCGCGTCGGCCACCGCGGGCTTGAGCCCCGCTGTCATCGCATGCGTGTAGTGCGCCTGCCATTCGTACTGCTGCGTCCAGTGCCGGGCGGCGATCAGCGTCGCCAGTTCGGCCACACGGCGGTCGAGCGGGCACTGGTAGCGCAGGTACTCGCCGACCTGCTGGATCGGATTGGCGAGGCCGGGGCTGCGCATCAGCACGCCGAACGGGCCGCGCACTTCGCCGCGCGGACCGGCGGTGATGGCGGTGGCGACTTTCTTCTGCGCTTCGGTGTACTGCTCGGCGGGAATCTTGCCGAGGCGTTCGGCGGGCTGGGTCATGGCGTGCGGGCTCCGTGGGGGTTACTCGATTTTGAGACCGGCCGCCTTGACGACCGGGCCGATGTTCTTGATCTCGTCCGCCACCAGCGCGCGGAATTCCTGCGATGTGTTGCTGACCGCTTCCGCGCCCTGGCGGGCGAAGGCGTCCTTCACTTCCTTGCTTTCGACCGCCTTGACCAGCGCGGCGCGGAGCTTCTCCTGAATCGCGCGCGGCGTGGCCTTCGGCAGCAGCAGTCCGCCCCAGCCACTGTAATCGTAGCCGGGCACCGTTTCCGCGATCGCCGGCATGTCCGGCAGTAACGCGGTGCGTTTGGGCAGGCTCTGGCCGATGGCGCGCAGCCGGCCGCTGTTGACGAGCGACATGACCGCAGGGGCCGGCGTGATCGTCCACTGCGATTCGTTGGCGACCACCGAGGCGACGGAGGCGCCGCCGCCCTTGTAGGGTACATGCAGCGACTCGAAGCCGGCCTTGACCTGGAGGTACACGCCGGCCAAGTGGCTTTGTGAGCCGGGCCCGGCCGAGGCCATGTTGAACTTGGCGGGATTGGCCTTGGCGTAGTCGATCAGCTCCTTGGTGGTCTTGATCGGCAGGGACGGATGCACCACCAGCAGGTTGGGCGTCACGCCGAACATGGAGACGAAGAGGTAATCGTTCAACGGGTCGTACGGCAGGTTTTTCTGGATGTGCGGGGCGATCGACATCGCGGCGGTCGAGGCGGCGACGACCGTGTAGCCGTCGGGGTTCGCGTTCTTGCCGATCTCCATGCCCAGCACGCCACCGGCGCCGGCGCGGTTGTCGATGATGATCTGCTGGCCGAGTATCTCGCCCAATTTCAGGGAGAGGATGCGCGCCATCGTGTCGTTGGAGCTGCCGGGCGCGTTGGGCATGATCATCCGGATCGCCTTGTCGGGGTAGGCCTTGGCTGCGTCGGACTGTGCGTGCGTGGCGCTTGCTGCGACTGAGAGCACTGCGGCGCCGATACCAAGCGCGATTTTCTTCATCGGGATTTCCTCCGGGTTTCTGTTTTTTCGGTGCCGCCGGATGTCGGCGCCACGCGTGGGGCGGAATTATGCAGCAAGGGCGGCGCGCTTGGCATCCGGTCCGGCACGGGAACGTCATTGGTCCGGAATTGGTCTGTTTTTAGCGTCTTGTTTGCTATCCTCGCAGCCATGAAACGATTATCGGGTCTCTGTTGCGCGCTCCTTGCCCTGCTCCTCGCCGGGTGTGCGTTTTCACCGCAGGAACAGTCCCGTCTGGCCCAGCCCCGCGCGAAAGCGCTGGTAACGGTGCGCGCCGAGCGGCCGGTGGTCGGACTGGTGCTGGGCGCGGGCGGCACCCGCGGTTTCGCCCACATCGGGGTCCTGAAGGTGTTGGAAGCGGAGGGCATCGTCCCTGACGTGGTGGTCGGCGTCAGCTCCGGCGCGGTGGCGGCCGCGCTGTACGCAGGCGGCTACAACGCGCAGGCGATGGAAGCCATCGCCGCCGGTCTCGACGATTACGACCTGATCGACCTCACGCTGTTCGGGCCCGGCCGCGTGGAAGGCGCCCGCCTGCAGGATTTCGTCAACGACAAGCTGCGGTATCGGTCGATCGAGGCGCTGAACAAGCCGTTCGTGGTGATCGCGGCGGAAAACGGGTCGCGCCGGCGCGTGGTGTTCAACCACGGCAACACGGGTCTGGCAGTGCGCGCGTCGGCCGCGGTGCCCGGGGTGTTCTGGCCGGTGCTGATCGGTGGCGTCGAGTACATCGACGGCGGCGTCAACGGCCGCGTGCCGGCGCCGGTAGCGCGCGAGATGGGCGCGGATGTCGTGATCGCCGTGGACGTGTCGCGCGGCGGCGGCTCGGCCGATGCCCTGTCCGCCGACGTCCTCATCCGGCCCGACGTGTCGCGCACGCGCATGCTCGATTTCAGCGCGAAGGATCAGTCCATCGCGGCGGGCGAGGCGGCGGCGCGCGCCGCGATGCCGGCGATCCGGGCGCGCATCGCCGAAGCGGAAACGGCCAAACGCAGCCTGGTCGGAGCCCTGCGGTAAATGCAGCCGTTCAGCGGGATCCGCGTCCTTGACCTGACCCGCGTGCTGGCGGGCCCGTTCTGCGCCTACCAGCTCGGCCTGCTCGGCGCCGACGTCATCAAGGTGGAGCCGCCCGGGCGCGGTGAAACCATCCGGCGGCGCTCCGGGGGCGACCCGACCATGAACGAACGGGGATTGTCGGTCGGCTTCTTCACCCAGGCCTCGAACAAGCGCTTCCTGACGCTGGATCTCGACCAGCCCGCCGCGCGCGAGGTGTTCATGAAGCTCGCCGCGACCTGTGATGTGGTCGTGGAGAATCTGCGCACCGGCGCCATGGACAAGCGCGGCGTTGGTTACGAAGCCGTGCGCGCGGTGAAGCCGGATATCGTGTGGTGCGCGATCTCGGCTTACGGGCGCACGGGACCGAAGCAGAAGCATCCTGCCTATGACAGCGTGATCCAGGCGTATTCAGGGCTGATGAGCGTCACGGGTACGCAGGCAACCGGTCCGCTCAAGGCCGGCCCGCCGGTCGTCGATTACGCCACCGGGATGGCGGCCGCGTTCGCGGTGTCGAGCGCGTTGTTTCAGCGCAGCCGCAACGGCGAGGGCCAATACATCGATCTCAGCATGCTGGACACCACCTACATGCTGATGGCGTCCTCGGTCACCGCCTACATGAACGGCGGCAAGCCGCCGCAGCCCGCGGGCAACGACGCCGCCAGCGGCGCGCCGGCTTCCACCACCTACGAAACGGCGGACGGGCTGCTCGCCATCGCCACCAACGAAGAGCACCAGTTTCGCAACCTGCTGAAGACGACCGGGCTTGCGGCGCTGCTCGACGATCCGCGCTTCGCGCCCGGAGAGGCGCGCCGCGCGCATATCCCGGAACTACGCGCCGAACTGCAGGCCGCGTTCCGCCGGAAACGCGCGGACGAGTGGGAGCGCCTGCTGAACGAGGCCGGGACACCGGCGGGCCGCGTGCGCACCATTCCCGAAGCGATGGCGGAAGCGCAGACGGTTTCCCGCGGGTTCTTCCATACCTTCAGCGCCGCGGACAGCGGCGTCGGCCGCGACGTCACCGTGCCGCTGTCGCCGTTCCGCTACGCGCACGATGGCCCGAAGGCATCGATGCCGGCGAAACCGGCGGGCGCCGATACCGACGCCATCCTCGGGGAACTGGGGTACGCAAAAGACGCGATCGCCGGGTTGAAGGCCGCTGGCGTCGTCTGACCCGGCGCACTTGCCTTGTTTACGCGGGAGGGGTGGGTTGCGTGCGGGCGCGTGGCACGCGGGCGCGGTCCCAATGCGCTGTCCCCCACAAGAGCAACTCGGCCGGCCGCGCCGGGGTCATGGATGGTGGTGGCGCGTGCCCGAGGAACGCCAACGCGGCCGCCAGCGCGCGGCTGCATTCGCGGGCAACGACGGCCGGGGCGAGCGTCTGCTTGGAAAGTTTCTCCCCGGCCGCGTTCACCGCCACGGGCAGATGCGCGTAGCGCGGCGTGGGCAGTCCCAGCGCCTGCTGCAGCCAGAGCTGCCGCGGCGTGGAATCGATCAGGTCAGCGCCGCGCACCACATCGGTGATGCCCTGTTCGGCGTCGTCCACCACAACCGCGAGCTGATAGGCGGTGAGGCCGTCGGCGCGGTACAGCACGAAGTCGCCGATGGCGTGCTCGACGTCGTGCCCGACGCGGCCCTGGACGGCGTCGTCGAAACCGATGACGCCGCTTCCACGAGTATCGAGCCGCCAGGCCCGGGCCGCGCGCCCTGCGGGCAGGCCCGCGCGGCAGGTACCGGGATAGACGTAGCCCTCGATGCCGGCGATGCCAGAATCGGCGATCTCCTTGCGGCTGCACGCGCACGGGTAGGCGCGGTGTGCCTGTTTCAGTGCATGGAGCGCCGCGTGATAGGCGTCATGGCGTTGGCTTTGGCGGACAACGGGCCCGTCCCACGTTAGTCCCAACGCCTCCAGCGTGCGCAGGATGTCGTCCGCGGCGCCCGGGACGATGCGCGGCGTGTCGAGGTCTTCCATGCGCAAAAGCCACTCGCCGCCGTGCGCGCGGGCGTCGAGCCAGCTGCCGACGGCGGCAACGAGCGAGCCGAAATGCAGCGGACCGGTGGGGGAGGGCGCGAAGCGGCCGCGATAGGGAACGGGACGGGGCACGGAGGACGGGGAGCGCGGGAGGCTTTGTTAGTATAGCGACCCGCATTCGAAACGCTCACGCCGCACGGAGAACCCGCTATGAAAGTCCAAGCCGCAGTTGCGCTCAAGGCCGGCGCCCCGCTCACGATCGCCACCGTCGATCTTGAAGGCCCGAAGGCGGGCGAAGTGCTGGTCGAGATCAAGGCCACGGGTTTGTGTCACACCGATGAGTTCACGCGCTCGGGCGCCGACCCGGAAGGGCTGTTCCCGGCGATCCTCGGCCATGAAGGCGCGGGCGTCGTCGTGGACGTCGGCCCCGGCGTGAAGAGCCTGAAGAAGGGCGATCACGTGATCCCGCTCTACACGCCCGAGTGCCGCGAGTGCGAGTACTGCCTGTCGGAAAAAACCAACCTGTGCCAGGCGATCCGCGTGACGCAGGGCAAGGGGCTGATGCCGGACGGCACCAGCCGCTTTACGCTCGACGGCGTGCCGGTGCATCACTACATGGGCACCTCGACTTTCGCCAATTACACCGTGGTGCCGGAAATCGCGCTGGCGAAGATCCGCGAGGACGCGCCCTTCGACAAGGTCTGCTACATCGGTTGCGGCGTCACCACCGGCATCGGCGCGGTTATCAACACGGCGAAGGTGGAGCCGGGCGCGAACGTGGTGGTGTTCGGGCTGGGCGGCATCGGCCTCAACGTCATCCAGGGTGCGCGTATCGCTGGCGCCAACATGATCGTCGGCGTGGACCTCAACGACTCACGCAAGCCGCTCGCCGAGAAGTTCGGCATGACGCATTTCGTGAACCCGAAGGAGGTCGGCGGCGATCTCGTTGCCTACCTTGTCAATCTTACCAAGGGCGGCGCGGACTACAGCTTCGAATGCATAGGCAACGTGGACGTGATGCGCCAGGCGCTGGAGTGCTGCCACAAGGGCTGGGGCGTGTCGGTCATCATCGGCGTTGCCGGCGCCGGCCAGGAGATCAAGACGCGGCCGTTCCAGCTCGTGACCGGCCGCGTGTGGAAGGGCACGGCGTTCGGCGGCGCCAAGGGCCGGCGCGACGTGCCGAAGATCGTCGACTGGTACATGGAGGGCAAGATCAACATCGACGACCTGATCACGCACCAGCTGAAACTCGCGGACATCAACCACGGCTTCGATCTCATGCACGAGGGCAAGTCGATCCGGAGCGTCGTGACGTTCTGACAGGGCGTAAACGTGTTCCGCATCGCTGAACTGCCCTACCACCCCGACAGCGCCCGTTTGTTTGAGCCGCTCGCGGACCTGCCGTGGGCGGTGTTCCTCGACAGCGGGTCCCATCATCCGGGGCAGTCGCGTTACGACATCCTCGCGGCCGAGCCATATGTCACGCTGCAGACGCGCGGCCGGATGACGGAAGTGCGGACCGAAGTGCGGGGCAAGGAACGCGTGCAGGTACTGCCTGACGATCCGCTGGAGCTGCTGCGACTACATCTCGGCCCGCCAGTGCGCCCGCAGTCGGCGCTGCCCTTCTGGGGCGGTGCGATCGGCTACTTCGGCTACGACCTCGCGCGCCGCTTCGAAAACCTCCCGTCCCTTGCGATGGACGCCGAAAAGCTGCCGGAGATGGCGATCGGCCTCTACGACTGGGCGGCGGTGGTCGATCATCTGGAGCAGCGCGCGTGGGTGGTCGGCGGCGTGCGCGATCCGCAGACGGTGGTGCGCTGGGAGACCATCGTCGCGCGCTTCGCGGAACCGGGCGAGCTGCCGCGCGTGCCGTTCACGGCAGGTGCGCCGGCGACCTCCAATCTGAACGAGCACGAGTACGCGCAGGCCTTCTACCGCATCCAGGACTACATCCACGCGGGGGACTGCTACCAGATCAACCTCGCGCAGCGTTTCTCCGCGCCGGTTGCGGGCGATTCCTGGCTGGCGTACCAGGCGCTGCGCGTGATCAACCCGGCCCCGTACGCGGCCTACTTTAATACGCCGCAGGCGCAGATACTGTCCGCGTCTCCGGAGCGCTTCCTGAAACTGGAGCGCGGCGAAGTCGAAACCCGCCCGATCAAGGGCACGCGGCCGCGCGTGGGCCATCCGCGCCTCGACGCAGAGCTGGCGGAGGAACTGCGGGCGAGCGAGAAGGACCGCGCGGAGAACGTGATGATCGTGGACCTGCTGCGCAACGATCTGTCCAAGGTCTGCGCATCGCACAGCGTGCGCGTGCCGCGGCTGTTCGAAGTAGAGAGCTACGCGACGGTGCACCACCTCGTCAGCACCGTGACCGGCACGCTCGCGCCCGATCGCGATGCGCTGGGCCTGCTGCGTGCGTGCTTCCCGGGGGGCTCCATCACCGGCGCGCCCAAGCGGAGGGCGATGCAGATCATCGAAGAACTGGAACCGCACCGGCGCGGCGTCTACTGCGGCGCGATCGGCTACCTCGGCTTCAACGGCAACATGGACCTCAACATCGCCATTCGCACAATGGTGGTGGCCGACGGCATGGCGCGCTTCTGGGCGGGCGGCGGCATCGTCGCCGATTCACAGATCGACGCGGAATACCGCGAGACCTTCGACAAGGCGCGGGCGCTGCTGCGCTTGCTGGAGCAGAGTGCGGTGCCGCAGGTCGCGCCCTGACCCGCTGCGGCCGGCAGCCGGCGGGATCAGGCCGCCGCCAGCGCCACCTGGTTAACCGCGCCGCGCGGGAGATCCCCGTTCAGCACGTCGAGCACGTTGCGCGCCGCTTCCAGTTCGAATTCAAACTCGTTTCCGGGCGTGAAACGGGTGTGCGGCACGTTGGTGACCCAGATGCCGCGGCGCGTGCAGGCCGCGACGTCGATGTTTTCGGGCAGACGGAATGCGCACGCGACGACCTGGAGGCGAGGGGCGAGCGCCAGCAGTTGTTCATCGATGCGGTCAGCCGGGAATACGAGCAGGGCATGGGCGTCGCGTGCGCCGACCGTCAGCGCCGGACGCGAGATCGGCGTCCAGTCCGCATGCGTGGTGACCGTGGCGCGCACGGCCAGCAGGTCGCGAGTGCACGGCTGAACGCGGCGGGTGATGAGGGTCTTGGGCTTCATCGAGAGCTCCTTGGTCATGAGGCGCGTAATGTAGACGGCAAGTGTTGCATCCCGATGTCGGCGCATCGCCTACGAGGTTAACGCTGTCGCTGTCACGGCGCTGTCATACTGGCTCCCTAGCATGGCGGGCTTCCCGAGCCGCGTCTTATACCCGGAGTCTGCATGAGTCACAGTTACGTCGATCCCGAACAACGCCTGAACGATTCCGACAACAGGTCGATGGGCGAGCTGATCGCCGCCCGCGTCACGCGGCGTGATTTTCTGAAAGCGGCCGGCGCGCTGGCGGCGACGGCGGGCCTCCCGCTAGCGGGGTGTGTCAGCGGCCCGACCCGGCCCGCGGCGTTGGTCGCCTTCAAGCCCGTTGTCGTCTCTACTGCCGATGCCGTCATTGTCCCTGAGGGCTACTCCTCGCGCGTGCTCTACGCGTGGGGCGACCCGGTGGGCCACGCCTCCGGCTCTCCGGCGTTCGCGCCCGATGCCACCAACACCGCCGCCGAGCAGGCGCTGCAGGCCGGCATGCACCACGACGGCATCCATTATTTTCCGTTGCCCTACGGATCGAACAATTCGGCGAGCGGGTTGCTGGTGATGAACCATGAGTACACGGATGACGGGCTGCTCCACGCAGACGGCTTCGCCAACTGGAGCGCGGAGAAAGTCCGCAAGTCCCAGAACGCCCACGGCTGCTCGGTGATCGAGGTGCGTGCGCAGGGCGGGCAGTGGTCGGTGGTGCGTCCCTCGCGCTACGCCCGCCGGATCACGGCGACCACACCGATGACCATATCCGGTCCGACCGCGGGGCATGGGCTGATGCGTACCGCGGCGGATCCCGCCGGCCGCGAGGTCCTGGGGACGTTCAACAACTGCGCGCACGGCCACACTCCTTGGGGCACCTATCTCACTTGTGAAGAGAACTGGGATGGCAACTTCGTGAACACGGGCGCGCTGACCGCGGATCATCGCCGCAATGGCATTACACCCAAGGGCCGCGGTTACCGCTGGAACGAGTTCGACGAGCGCTTCGACGCGGGCAAGCATCCCAACGAGCCCAACCGGCACGGCTGGGTGGTGGAGTTCGACCCCTACGATCCTGCGTCAAAGCCGGTGAAGCGCACGGCGCTCGGCCGGTTCTCGCACGAGGGCGCCTGGTATGCGCCGGCGAAAGACGGCCGCGCGGTGTTCTACCAGGGCGACGACCGGCAGTTCGAATACATCTACAAGTTCGTCTCCCGTGACCGGGTCAATACCGCGGACCGCAAGGCCAACGCGGGCTTGCTGGACCACGGTACACTGTACGTCGCGAAGTTCAACGATGACGGCTCGGGGGAGTGGCTGCCGCTGGTGCATGGTCGCGGACCGCTGACCGCCGGCAATGGTTTTGGCGACCAGGCCGAAGTGCTGGTGAAGACGCGCGCCGCGGCCGACGCGATTGGCGGAACGCCGATGGACCGGCCCGAGTGGATCGCCGTGCACCCGAGGACCAACGAGGTCTATTGCACGCTGACCAACAATCCCCGGCGCGGCGCGGACAAGGTGCCGGCGGTCAACGCGATGAACCCGCGCGCCAACAACGTATTCGGCCACATCATCCGCTGGAACGAGACGGGGGGCGACCCGGCCGCACTGGCATTCAAATGGGACATCTTCGTGCTCGCGGGCGACCCGCAGCACCCCGACGCGGCGAAGCGCGGCGACATCAAAGGCGACGCCTTCGGCAGTCCCGACGGCCTGTGGTTCGACGACCGCGGCGTGCTGTGGATCCAGACCGACGTGTCGACCAGCGTGCTCAACCGCGGCAACTACGAGCGTCTGGGCAACAACCAGATGCTGGCCGCCAACGTCGCCACCGGCGAGATTCGGCGCTTTCTCACCGGCCCGCGCGGCTGCGAGGTGACCGGCGTCGTCACTACGCCAGACGGCCGCACGATGTTCGTCAACATCCAGCACCCCGGCGAGACGGCGAGCGAACGCAACGATCCGGCAAAACCCCAGGCGGTTTCAACCTGGCCCGATGGCCCGTCCGGCGGCCGTCCGCGGGCGGCGACCGTCGTGATCCGGCGCGAAGATGGCGGCTTTATTGGCAGTTGAAGGAATCCAGAGCGGCGCACGGACGGTCTCCCCGGCCTTCCCCGTGTGAACTTCGGGCCCGCAAGGGCCCTTTTTTTTGAGGCACTGCCGTCGGCTATGATGCCGGTATGTCCTCTTCAGATTCTTCCCGGCACCGCATCGTCATCGTCGGCGGCGGCGCCGGTGGACTCGAACTGGCGACGCGGCTGGGCGACACGCTCGGCAAACACAGCCGTGCGCGCATCACGCTGGTGGACCGGACGCGCACGCACTTGTGGAAGCCGTTGCTGCACGAGGTCGCCGCTGGCAGCATGGACCTCGATCACCATGCGCTCGATTACCTCGCGCAGGCCCGGTGGCACCATTTCCACTTTCAGCTCGGCCGCTTTGAAGGACTCGACCGCGCGGCGCGCGAGATCGTGGTCGCCGCCTGGGATGACGAATCGGGCGAGGCGGTGATTCCACAGCGGCGGATTCCCTACGACACGCTGGTCATCGCCGTCGGCAGCCAGGTCAACGACTTCGGCACGCCGGGCGCGCGCGAGCACGCGATCAGCCTCGACATGCCGGAGGAGGCGCGGCGCTTCCACCGGCGGCTGATCAATGCCTGCCTGCGTGCCAACGCCCAGAGCGAGCCCTTGCGGCCAGAGCAGTTGCATGTGGCGATCATCGGTGCGGGCGCCACCGGGGTCGAGCTCGCGGCGGAGCTCCACGTCACCACGCGCGAGCTCGTGTCGTACGGACTCGAACGCATCAATCCCGAGCGCGATATCCGACTCTCGCTGATCGAGGCCGCGCCGCGCATCCTGCCGCAGCTTTCCGAACGTCTGTCCGCGGCGGCGACGGAGTTGCTGCACGGGCTGAAAGTGGAAGTCCTGGCCGGCGAACGCGTGGTCGAGGTCACGGACCGCGGGGTTCGGACGGCCAGCGGGCTGCGGGTTCCGGCCGAGCTCACGGTCTGGGCAGCGGGCATCCAGGCGCCGGCCTTCCTCTCGGGACTCGATGGGCTGGAGGTCAACCGTCTGAACCAGCTGGTCGTCGAACAGACGCTGCAGACGACGCAGGACCCCGACATCTTCGCCTTCGGCGACTGCGCGGCCTGCCCCTGGCCCGGCCACGTGCACACGGTACCGCCGCGCGCGCAGGCCGCGCATCAGCAGGCCTCGCACCTCCTGAAGAACCTGCGGCGCAGGCTCGACGGCAAGCCGCTGGAGAAGTACGTGTACCGTGATTTCGGCTCGCTGGTGTCGCTCGGGCACTACAGCACCGTCGGTAGTCTGATGGGCAAGCTGCTGGGCGGCGCGATCTTCATCGAAGGCCTGTTCGCGCGCTTCATGTACATCTCGCTCTACAAGATGCACCTGCTGGCGCTGCACGGCTACGCGAAGGTGGCGCTCGACACGCTCGCGCGCCTGATCACGCGGCGCACCGAGCCGCGCGTCAAATTGCATTAGGAGGAAGCATGTTCACCGCCATTCTGCTCGATAAGCCCGATAGCACGCAGACCTGCACCCTGACTGCGCTCGACGAGGCGCAGTTGCCGGAAGGCGATGTGCTGCTCAAGGTCGAGTTCTCCACCGTCAACTACAAGGACGCGCTCGCGCTCACCGGCCGTGCACCGATCGCGCGCAAGTATCCGATGGTGCCCGGCATCGACGGCGCGGGCGTCGTGGAAGAGAGCAGCAGCCAGCGCTTCAAGCCGGGCGACCGCGTGGTGCTCAACGGCTGGGGCGTGGGCGAGTCGCACTGGGGCTGTCTCGCGCAGAAGGCGCGCCTGTCGGGCGACTGGCTGGTGAAAACGCCGGAGAAGTTCACCGCGCGGCAGGCGATGGCGATCGGCACCGCGGGCTATACCGCGATGCTGTGCGTGCTCGCACTCGAACGCCATGGCGTCCAGCCGGGCGACGGGGAAGTGCTCGTAACCGGCGCCGCGGGCGGTGTGGGCGGCGTGGCGGTGGCGGTGCTGGCGAAGCTCGGCTACCGTGTGACTGCCTCCACCGGCCGCCTGAACGAATCGCCCTACCTCAAGTCGCTGGGCGCGGCGGACGTGATCGATCGCGCAACGCTGTCCCAACCCGGCCGCGCGCTGGCGAAGGAGCGCTGGGCGGGCGCGGTGGACACGGTGGGCAGCCATACGCTGGCCAATGTGTGCGCGGGGATGCGCTACAACGGCGTCGTCACCGCCTGCGGCCTCGCGCAGGGCATGGACTTCCCGGCGACGGTGGCGCCGTTCATCCTGCGCGGCGTCACGCTCGCCGGCATCGACAGCGTGATGGCGCCGCGCGCGCGACGCGAGGAAGCGTGGCAGCGGCTAGCGCGCGATCTTGACATCGCCAAGCTCGACCTGATGACGCGCGAGATCGCGCTGCAAGAGGCGATCGCCACGGCACCCGATGTGCTCGATGGAAAAGTGCGCGGACGACTGGTGGTGGACGTGAACCGTTGAGCCGGCCGTGGCGAAGCATTGCTCGCACGTCGACACCATCCGGGAGGTGACACCCAGCGGTTCGGGTTGCTCTAAAGGTGTGCGGACCGGCCAGCGTTGGGTACATCTCAGACTCTGCCTCGAATGCGGACACGTCGGTTGCTGCGATAGTTCCCCGGGAAAACACGCGAGCGTGCATTTTCGGGCCACGCAGCATCCGGTGATGCGTTCGTTCGAGCGCGGAGAGCACTGGATGTGGCGTTACCTCGACCAGACCATGGTCGAATAGTCCATTACTCTGTCCCACATGCGTGGAAAGCCGTAAAATTCCGTTTTGATTTCACGCGCCGTCCGGGTGCGTTCCTCCGATGACCCGTTTCCCCCTCTGGGCTTTTGCGGCCCTGTTCGCCGCGCTTGCTTTTTCGGTTTCCGCCCAGGACAAGAAGGACCAGAAGGCGGGCGGTCCACCCGCCATGCCGGTCCGCGCCGTGCCGGTGAAAGTCGGCACCGTCGTCAACGACATCAGTGCGGTCGGCTCGCTGATCGCCAACGAGTCCGTCGTCATCCGGCCAGAAGTCGCCGGCCGCATCAAGGCGATCCAGTTCGACGAAGGGCAGGCGGTGGCGAAGGGCGCCAAGCTCGTGCTGCTCGACACCAGCGAGGTCGATGCGCAGCTCGCCGGCAGCAGTTCGGACGTGCGGCTCCAGCAGGCGCGCGCCAACCGCGCCGAGGAACTGTTCAAGCAGAACTTCATCAGCCAGCAGGCGCTCGATGACGCGCGGGAGGCGTTCCGCAAGGCGACCGCGCGCAGGACCGAGGACGAAGTGCGGCTCGCCAAGATGGAGATCCGCGCGCCCTTCGCGGGCATCGTCGGCCTGCGCCTCGTGAGCCCGGGCGCGTACGTCAAAGCGGGGGAAGACCTGGCGCGTCTGGATGCGATTGACGTCATCAAGCTGGATTTCCGCATTCCCGAAGTCTTTGTGGGTCAGGTGACGAAGAACCAGTCCGTCGCGGTGCGCGTGGACGCGTTTCCGGGCCAGCCGTTCAAGGGCCAGGTCTACGCGCTCGACACCACGCTCGACGACAAGACGCGCACCGCTACGCTACGGGCGCGCATCCCCAATCCCGGCGGCAAGCTGCGGCCCGGCATGTTCGCCCGCGTGCTGCTGACGCTGGGCAGCCGCGACAAGGCGCTGCTGATTCCCGAGCAGGCGCTGGTGCCGCGCGGCGACAAGAATTTCGTGTTCCGCGTGGTGGACGGCAAGGCGGTGATGGCAGCAGTGGAGATCGGCAGCCGCAATCCCGGCGAAGTCGAGATCGTTAAGGGTTTGGCTGCTTCGGATGTGGTGGTCACAGACGGCCAGATGAAGTTGCAGAACGGCGCGCCGGTGATGGTGATGTCCGACAAGCAGCCCGCAGCGGCACCCGCGAAGTAGTCCGCCATGTTCCTCCCCGAACTCTCCATCCGCCGTCCCGTCCTGGCGACGGTGATGAGCCTCGTCATTGTCCTGCTGGGCGTGATTTCCTTCCAGCGGCTGTCGATCCGGGAGTATCCGAAGATCGATACGCCGGTAGTGTCGGTGCGCACGGTGTACACCGGCGCGAGTCCGCAGGTGATCGAGTCGCAGGTCACGCAGCCGCTCGAGGATTCGCTCGCAGGCATCGAGGGCATCCGGACCATCAAGTCCATCTCCCGCGAGGAAGTCAGCACCATCACCGTCGAGTTCATCCCGGAGCGCGACCCGGACACGGCGGCCAACGACGTGCGGGACCGGGTGGCGCGGGTGCGGGCCCGGCTGCCCGACGAGGTGGACGACCCGGTGGTCTCCAAGATCGAGGCCGACGCGCAGGCGATCATCTGGCTTGCGTTCTACAGCGACCGCCACGATCCGCTGTTCATCACCGATTACGCGGACCGCTTCGTCGCTGACACGCTCAAGTCCCTGCCCGGGGTGGCGACCGTCATCATCGGCGGGGAGCGCAAGTACGCGATGCGAATCTGGCTCGACCGCGACCGGCTTGCCGGCTTCGGCCTGACGCCGCTCGACGTGGAGAACGCACTGCGCCGCGAGAACGTGGAGATTCCCTCCGGCCGCATCGAGAGCACCAAGCGCGAGTTCACGGTGCTGACCGAAACCGACCTGCGCACGCCAGCGCAGTTCAACGACCTCATCATCACCGAGTCGCGCGGCTACCCCGTGCGCCTGAAGGACGTGGGCCGCGCCGAACTGGGGCCCCTCGATGAGCGCAACACGGTGCGCGTCAACGGCAATCCGGCGGTGGGGTTGGGTATCGTCAAGCAGTCCACCGCGAATACGCTGGCGGTGGCGCGCGCCGTAAAGGCACAGGTGCCGAAGATCCAGGCGGCGGTGCCCGAAGGCATGCAGATCAAGGTGGCCTTCGATACCTCGGTGTTCATCGAGGCCTCCATCGACGCCGTTTACCGCACGATCGTCGAGGCCATCGTGCTGGTGGTGCTGGTGATCTTCATTTTCCTGCGCTCTTTCCGTTCCACGCTGATTCCGTTCGTGACGATTCCGGTGTCGCTGATCGGCGCCTGCTTTTTCCTCTGGATCTTCGGCTTCACCATCAACATCCTGACGCTGCTCGGCATCGTGCTGGCGATCGGTCTCGTGGTGGACGATGCTATCGTCGTGCTGGAGAACATCCACCGCCACATCGAGGAAGGCATGAAGCCCTTCGATGCCTCGATCAAGGGCAGCCGCGAAATCGCCTTCGCGGTCGTCGCGATGACGGTCACGCTGGCGGCGGTGTTCCTGCCGCTGGTGTTCGCCACCGGCAATACCGGCAAGCTGTTCACGGAGTTCGCGCTGACGGTGGCGATGGCGGTGCTGGTGTCGGGCTTCGTTTCGCTCACGCTGACGCCGATGATGTGCTCGAAGCTGCTGCGCCACGAGGCGCGGCATGGCGCGGTGTACAACGCCACCGAGCGTTTCTTCGTTGCGATGAACAACGCCTACCGCCGCTCGCTCGCGTGGGTGGTGGCGCGCCGCCGCTGGGTGATCGGCGCCTACCTGGGCCTGATCGCCGTGATGGTCTCGCTCGGCTGGATGCTGAAGAGCGAACTGTCGCCGCTCGAAGACCGCGGTTTCTTCATCGGCGTGCTGGTTGCGCCCGACGGCGCAACGATGGATTACACGGACTCCTACGCCAAAATCTGGGAGTCCATGTACAAGGAGGTACCCGAGATCACCACCTACTTCGTCGCGGTGGCCCCCGGGCTCGAACGTCCCAATCCGGTCAATTCGGCGATCTCCTTCGTGCGCCTCACGCCGTGGGACGAACGCAAGCGCTCGCAGATCGACATTACGAAATCGCTGGCGCCCAAAATGTTCGCCACCATGCCCGGCGTGCTCGCGTTTCCGATCAACCCGCCCTCGCTGGGCCAGAACTTCCGCAATCCGGCGGTGCAGTTCGTGGTGCAGGCGCCGACGTATCAGGCGCTCGACGGCTATGTGGAGAAGCTGCTCGCGCGCGCGCGCCAGTACCCGGGGCTCGTCAACCTCGACTCCGACCTCAAGCTCAACAAGCCGCAACTCTCGGTGGACATCGACCGCGACAAGGTGTCTTCCGTGGGCGCGGACGTCGGGGCGATCGGGCGCACGCTGGAGACGCTGCTGGGCGGGCGGCAGGTCACGCGCTTCAAGCGCGAGGGCAAGCAGTACGACGTCATCGTGCGCCTGGAGGAGCAGGAGCGCCGCCAGCCGACGGATCTCACGTCCATCTTCGTGCGCGCCAAGGACGGCAACCTCGTGCAATTGTCCAACCTCGTCAAGCTGCGTGAGACGGTCGCCCCCAAGGAGCTCAACCACTTCAACCGGCTCCGTGCCGCGATCATCTCGGGCAACGTCGCGCCGGGCTACACGCTTGGCGAGGCACTGGCTTTCCTCGAAAAGGCCGCAGCCGAGGAATTCGCCGGCGCCGCGCAGACGACGCTGGATGGGCAGTCACGCGAGTATCGGGAATCGGGGCAGCAGCTCGCGGTGATTTTCGTCCTGGCGCTGGCCTTCATCTACCTCGTGCTCGCGGCGCAGTTCGAGAGCTTCGTCGCGCCCTTCATCATCATGCTGACAGTGCCTCTCGCCATGACCGGGGCGCTTGCCGCGCTGTTCCTGCTGGATTTCTGGAAAGGATCCGGCGGCACGCTCAACGTCTACAGCCAGGTGGGGCTCATCATGCTGGTGGGCCTCATCACCAAGCACGGCATCCTGATCGTCGAGTTCGCGAACCAGTTGCGGGAGCAGGGCAGGGAGCAGCTCGAGGCGGTGCTCGAAGCCGCCACGCTGCGCCTGCGGCCGATCCTGATGACTACCGGCGCGATGGTGCTCGGCGCGGTGCCGCTGGCGATCGCGACCGGTGCGGGTTCGGAAGCGCGGCGGCCGATTGGCTTCGTGATCGTCGGCGGGCTGCTGCTCGGCACACTGCTCACGCTCTATGTCATTCCCTGCGCCTATATGCTGCTGTCCGGGCGGCGCCGGCCCGCGGATGACGAGCGGCAGCCGGTTGCCGGCGCGGATGCGACACGTCCCGCCCCGGCCGACCCGGTTCGACACTGAGCGCTTTGTCGAACCCCGTCGCGCTGCGGGGTTGAATTCACTGCCGGCGGCCGCAGCTTGACGGGGCGCATGTCGCCCCTGCTTCGCTCAGCCGCGGCGCCCACGCGGCGCGATCTGGCTGCACGTGGAACCGCCCGCCGCGCCCACCCGATTTTTTCCTCCTGACCCAACTGCGAAAGCCCCACCATGACGACGCTCTTCACGCCCATCGCGCTCGGCGACCTCACGTTGCCCAACCGGATCTTCCTCGCACCACTGACGCGGATGCGGGCGGCGCCCGGCAATGTTCCCCACGCCCTGAACGCCACCTACTATGCCCAGCGCGCGTCTGCGGGGCTGATCGTCAGCGAAGCGACGCAGGTGTCCCCACAGGGCCTCGGCTACCCGAACACACCGGGCGTACATACGGCGGAACAGGTCGCGGGCTGGCGGCAGGTGACCGATGCCGTGCATGCGAACGGGGGCCGCATGTTCCTCCAGTTGTGGCACGTCGGCCGCATCTCGCACACCTCGCTGCAGCCGGGCGGTGCGCTCCCCGTGGCGCCGTCCGCGATCGCCGCGAAGGGCGACGCCGTGACACCCGCCTGCATGAAGCCCTTCGAGACGCCGCGCGCGCTAGAGCTCGCGGAGATTCCGGGCCTCGTCGACAGCTACCGCCAGGGCGCGCAGAACGCGAAGGACGCGGGCTTCGACGGCGTGGAGGTACACGGGGCGAATGGTTATCTCCTGGACCAGTTCCTGCAGGACGGCAGCAACCGCCGCACCGACGCCTACGGCGGGAGCATCGAGAACCGCGCGCGGCTGTTCCTGGAAGTCGTGGATGCCGCGATCGGCGTGTGGGGCAAGCAGCGCGCGGGCGTCCGGCTGTCGCCGTACGGCACCTTCAACGACATGCAGGACAGCGATCCGGTGACGCTGTTCAGCCACGTGCTCGCCCAGCTCGCGGCGCGGGGCATCGCCTACGTGCATCTGATCGAGCCGCGGGCCACGAGCGTGGGCGGTTCGGACGACGTGAACGCGGAGGCGCCGCTGACGACGGCACTGTTCCGCAAGGCCTTCCCCGGCGTGCTGATCGGCGCCGGCGGCTACACCTTCGATCTCGCCCGCGCGGCAGTGGCGGCCGGCACCGTGGACGCGGTGGCTTTCGGACGCCTGTTCCTCGCGAATCCGGATCTGCCCAGGCGTTTCGAGACCGGGGCCCCGCTCAACCGCTACGATCGCAAGACCTTCTATGGCGGCGGCGCGAAGGGCTATACGGACTATCCGGCGCTCGCGGCGTGACCGCGGACGGCTGACTTGCTGGTGGCTGAAGCGGCGATTGCCTAGAATCGTGTGCTTCGGTTTACGGCCTTGAAAGGGCACATACCTCATGGAGCAGATGACCGGCCTGCTGACCCAGCACGGCCTCGCGCTGGTGTTCCTCAACGTGTTCCTCACGCAGGCGGGAGCACCGGTGCCCGCGGTGCCGATCATGATCGTGGCCGGTGCGCTGTCCGCGAGCGGGAATTTTTCACCCGGTGCGGTGGTGGCCATGGCGGTGATCGCCTCGCTGTTGGGCGACGCCATCTGGTACGCCGGTGGGCGCCTCTACGGCCACCGCGTGCTGAAGACCTTGTGCCGCATATCGATCGAGCCTGACTCCTGCGTGAAGCAGACCGAAGGCATCTTCGAGCGCTGGGGGGCGCTGTCGCTGCTGGTCGCGAAGTTCGTGCCCGGTTTCTCGACCGTGGCGCCGCCGCTGGCGGGTGCCATGCGGCTGGGCGCGGTCCGTTTCGTGCTCTACAGCGCGGCGGGCGCCGCCCTGTGGGCAGGTGTTGCGGTCGCGGCGGGCGTCGTGTTCGCCCGCGAAGTCGACTGGCTGCTCGTCTGGCTGACCGACATGGGCGGCAAGGCGGCGCTGGTCGTGGGTGGCGCGTTCGCGCTGTTCATCTGCTACAAATGGTGGGAGCGTCGGCGCTTCATCCGGAAGCTGCGCATGGCCCGCATTTCGCCGGACGAACTCTATGGGCTTCTTCATCAAGGCGCCGCGCCCGTGATCCTTGACGTGCGTTCCAGGGGCGCGCGCGAGATCGATCCCCGCCGCATTCCCGGTTCGCGGCCGGTGGACCTTGCAGCGCCCGAGCGCGAACTCGCGGGCGTGCCGCCGGAATACGAGGTGGTCGTCTATTGCACCTGACCGAACGAAGCCAGCGCGGCGCGTGTCGCCCGCCTGCTGATGAACAAGGGCTACCGCCGCGTGCGGCCGCTCGACGGCGGCCTGGATGCGTGGGCCGGGGCGGGCCATCCGGTGGAAGTCATCGTGACGACCGCTGAATAAAAAGGGAGCATCAGACCATGACGCCAGCGCTGGAAAACCTGCTGATCCGTTTCGGGCCGCTCGCGGCGCGTGTGCTGCTCGCCCAGCTGTTCGTTATCTCGGGCACCGGCAAGCTCTTCAACTTCACGCAGATGGCGGCGTTCATGTTCAACAAGGGACTACCGGCGTCCGAGGCGCTGCTCGTGCTGGTCATCGTGCTCGAAATCGGCGGCGGGTTGCTGCTGGTGGCGGGGCTGCGCGTGCGCTGGGTCGCCGCGGCGCTGATCGGTTTCACGCTCGCCGCAAGCTTCGTGTTTCATCCATTCTGGGCCGTCGAGCCGGACAAGGTCACCTTCGAACTCAACAACTTCATGAAAAACCTGGCGATCATCGGCGGCATGTTGTACGTGATGGTCTTCGGCGCGGGCCCGCTCTCCCTCGACGCCAGTCTCGCGGCGGACGCTGCTCCGCCTGGGAAGAGGTGAGGTCTCAGGACTGAGGACTAAGGTGTCATACTTTCCTCTCGGTCCTCGGTCCTCAGTCCTCAGTCCTCAGTCCTCAGTCCTCAGTCCTCAGTCCTCAGTCCTCAGTCCTCAGTCCTCACCCCCCGCCTCATCACCATGAACAAATCCGCCATTACCGCCACCCCCATCCACGACCTGCTCGCCCGCCGCTGGAGCCCGCGCGCCTTCGACGCCGCGAAGCCCGTTTCGCGGGAGCAGATGGCCTGCCTGATGGAAGCCGCGCGCTGGGCGCCGTCGTGCAGCGGCGACGAACCGTGGCGCTATCTGGTGTGGAACCGGGCGGAGGATCCCGCCGGCTGGCAGCAGGCCTTCGATTGCCTCGCGCCCGGCAACCAGGCGTGGGTGACGAACGTGCCGGTGCTGTTCCTCGCCTGCGCGGGCAGCGCTTTCGGCTTCAACCAGAAGCCCAACCGCTGGGCGCAGCACGACACGGGGGCCGCGAGCATGAGCCTCGTGCTGCAGGCGACAGCACTCGGCCTGGCCGCGCACCAGATGGGTGGGTTCAGCGCGGACAAGGCGCGCGCCGCGTTCGGCATTCCCGACGATTACACGCCGATGGCCATGATCGCGGTCGGTTATCAGGCGGGTCCGGACGTGCTGCCCGACGACGTGAAGGCCAAGGAAGTGGCGCCGCGCAAACGGCGGCCGCTGGCGGAGTGCTTCTTCGCCGGCGCCTGGGGGCAGCCGGCGTTGAAGTAGGGCGCCATGTTCAGGCCAGCCTGACTGTCCCGATCAGCTCACGCACGTCCGTCGTATCCAGCTTGCCGATGCAGGCCAGCGCCTCGGCCGCCTGCGCCGCCGGCAGCACGCCCGCGCAGCACTCGTTGAATTTTTCCGTAATGTCGTCCCACGAGGCGGGCAGCTCGGGCCAGCCGCGCGCATGCGAGCGTGCGGCTTTCACCTCCCGGCCGTCCCTCAGACGCACCGTCAGCCGCATTTCGCCCCAGTTCACGCCGTCGCCCCACTGGCCGCGGTGCGCCTTGAAGTCGTCGGGTACCCGGACGTCGACCTTCTGCATCAGCGCCTGCACGTCCGCGCGCCGCACGCGTTCGTCCGTGTACTGCGGCAGCCCGGCATGGCGGTCGATGAGCGCCACCGCCATGCTGTAGGGCGGGCAGAAGCGCGCCTTGTGCCCGTCGTCGGCCTGGCGGTAGGAGCCGATGGACATGACCTGCGGCGTGCATTCGAGCGCGATGCGCTCCACCGCCTCGGCCTTGAGGTCGTGCTCGCGCGCGAGGTCGATCATGCCGTCGATGGCGGAGGCGAGGCCGGTGGCGCCCGGATGGAAACGCACCACCGTCACGTTGTCGCCGAGCTGCCAGCTCGTGCCGAGCCCTTCCTCCATCTTCGCGAGGTCGTAGTTGCCGACGCCATTGAAGGTGTCCGCCATGCCGAAGCGGTCGTGGCCGGCGATGCCGTCTTCAACCCCCTCGATGATGTCCGGGTCGACTTGGTAGCCGCGCGCGGCGAGCAGCGCCGCGAAGAGGCCGCAGCGGACGCCGTGGCCCACGTGGAAAGGCTTGCCCATGGAGCCGACGTTCTTGCGCAGCCCGGACGCTTCCGAGGCGGCGAGGCCGATCGCCATGCGGGTGGCGAGTGTGTCGAAGCCCATCATGCGACCGCCGGCCACCGCCACGCCGATCGCGCCGAGGATGCCGTTCGGGTGCCAGCCGCGGTCGAACAGCCACGGCCGCAGCCCTTTCGCCACCTGGCTGGCGACCTGGAAGCCGATCGCGCAGGCTTCGAGCATCTTCCGGCCGGACAGTCCCAATTGCTCGGCCAGCGCCAGCGTGCCGGGCACCATGGAGACGTTCAAGTGCGTGACCATGCGCGTGTAATCGTCGTATTCGAGGGCGTGGGCCGAGGTGCCGTTGACGTAGCCGGCCAGTTCCACCGACGTGCGGTCCGCGTGGCCGACGATGCTCGCCTGCGGATGGCCCCCGAGGTGACGTGCCAAGTCGAGCGCGATCGCCGACGCCGGATGGCGCGAGCCGGCCACCATGACGCCGAGCGTGTCCAGGTAGCGCAGCTTCGCCGCATCGAAGACCTGCGGGGGGATGGCCGTGCCCGGCGTTTCAACAGCGAAACGTGCTAGCCTTTCGGTAATGCCCATGCGTTGTCCTTTGCTTCCTTTCCGGTTTTCGATTCCGCTGCAGCGCCCGAGCTCGCGGCCCGGCCGCTCACTCCACTTCCACTAATAACGATCAGGTTTCAAATGGTCAAGCATTCCCTCGCCCTGGCTGCCGCGTTACTGGCCGCAGCAACATCCCTTAGCGGCTTCGCGCAGGACTATCCCTCGAAGCCGATCCGCCTGCTGGTGGGCTTTACGCCGGGCGGCGCCGCGGACGGTTCCGCGCGTGCGCTGACGCGAAAAATGGGCGAGGCGATGCGCACGACCTTCGTCATCGAGAATCGCCCGGGCGCCGGCGGCAACATCGCGGCGGAGACCGTCGCCCGGGGAACCCCGGACGGCTACACGCTGTTCTGGGGCAGCGTGGGCCCGCTGTCGGTGAGCGCGGCCCTCGGCGTCAAGCTGCCCTACGATGTGTTCCGCGATTTCGCACCGGTCGGCCTGGCGGTGACCTCCTGCAACATCCTCGCCACGCGGGCGAATGCCAAGGCCGACAGTCTGGGCGACGTCATTACTCTGGCGAAGGCGAAGCCCGGGCAGTTGAACTACGCCTCGCAGGGCCTGGGTTCGACGGGACACCTGGCGGGCGAACTGCTGCGGTCCATGACCGGCGTCGATATCGTGCATGTCCCGTACAAGGGTGGCGCCGAGGTCATCACCGCGCTGCTCGGCAGCGAGGTCGAACTCGCCTTCGTCAGCGTCACCGCGTTAAAGGGGGTCGGCGTCGGCCGCATGAAAGCCCTGGCCGTGACCTGTGGCCGGCGCGATCCCGGCGTGCCCACGGTGCCGACGTTCGCGGAAGCGGGTGTTACGGGCTACGACGCAAGCTTCTGGTATGGGCTGCTGGCGCCGCCGCGCACGCCGCCCGCCATCGTGGCGCGGCTCAACACAGAGTTGCGTGCCGCGCTGGCGGACAAGGCCATCGCCCAGTCGCTGGAAACGCAGGGACTGATCGCCGCGCCTTCCAGCCCCGAGGAATTCACGAAACTGATCCGCGCCGATTTCGACAAATGGAAGCGGACCTTCGCCGGACGCACCGACAAGGTCCAATAGCGCGACATCCGGAAAAACAAAACCCTCATGGCCGGCGGCCATGAGGGCGGGAATTACGGGAACGGATGTGCGGGCTACTGGATGCCCATCGCTGCTTTCGCGATGGTACCGCTGGCTACCGCGTTGGGATCTTCCTCGTTCGGAAAGTTGAATTCGAGTTTGGTGCCGACAGGGTCGTGCAGAAAGAACTGGTAGCCCGCGTTCGGCACGTTCTGTTCCTCGTACTTCACACCCATTTTTTTCAGGTGCTCGCGGAAGGGCACCACGCCGGTGGCCGCAAACGCGACATGATCGAAGGTTGCGTTGTGCTTTTCGCCCGCGAACTGACTCTTGGGAAAGCGCGCACCGACGTGGATCAGGGGCTCGTCGCCGCTGTAGAGCCAGGCGCCGGCAAACGGGAAGTTCGGCCGGTAGCCGGATTTCATACCCAGCACCTCGCCGTAGAATTTCTCGATCGCGGGCAGGTCCTCGGGCGCGCAGCGGATGTTGACGTGCAGCAGGCTGACTTTCATGGGCATCCTCCTCCGAAAAGCGTAACCCGGATTATCGCGCGGCAGACGGCGCCGTCAATGCGGCTCGCGTTTCAGCGGCACTACCAGCAGCCGGTCCGTCAGCGCGATCGCCACGGCCGACAGCAGGAAGGTGATATGGATGACCACCTGCCACATGATGGTTTTCTCGTCGAGATGCTCGGTGTTGATGAAGGTCTTGAGCAGGTGTATGGACGAGATGCCGATGATGGCGGTGGCGAGCTTGACCTTCAGCACCGAGGCGTTGACGTGTGAGAGCCACTCCGGCTGGTCCGGATGCCCCTCCAGACGCAGGCGCGAGACGAAAGTCTCGTAGCCGCCGACGATCACCATGATCAGCAGGTTGGAGATCATGACCACGTCGATCAGGCCCAGCACCACCAGCATGATGGTGTTTTCGTTGAGCCGGATGCCGGTGAGCGGTCCCGCTACTTCGCACCCCGGGGTCTGCGGCTGCACGTTGCAGGTGATCGCGCGGATCGCGCTGTCCATGCCGAAGGCCGCCTCGATCAGGTGGATCAGCTCAGCCCAGAACATGTAGACATACACGCCCTGCGCGACGATGACCCCAGGTAGAGTGGCAGCTGCAGCCAGCGGCTGGCGAAGATGATCGCGGGCAGCGGGCGGGTGCGGGCGTAGGTGATATCGCCTTCGAGATCGTGTTTGGGCATGTATGCAGAACCGGGCAGAGGGCGGGGCGGGAGTCTAACATCGGCTTTCGGGCGCGGTGATGACGGTGCGCGGCGCCACTTGTAGCGGTCGCGGCTTTGTCCTAGCCTCGGGAATGACTTTCTCTACGCCTTTGCGGCGCATCGGTTTCCCGTGACCACACCCGACTTCCCCCTTGCCCGCCGCGCGGCCGAGATCCGGCCCTTTCACGTCATGGAACTGCTCGCGCGCGCGAAGCAGCTCGAGCGCGAGGGTCGCGACATCGTCCATATGGAAATCGGCGAGCCTGATTTCCTGACGCCGGCCTCGGTGTGCGAGGCGGGCATCCGCGCGATCCGCGAGGGCCATCATTTCTACACGCCCTCGGCCGGCATTCCCGAACTGCGCGAAGCGCTCGCGGACTACTATCGACGGCGTTACGGCGTGACGGTCGCGCCCGAACGCATCATCATCACCTCCGGTTCGTCGGGCGCGCTGATGCTCGCGATGGCGCTGCTGGTCAACCCTGACGACCGCGTGCTGATGGCCGACCCGGGCTATCCGGCCAACCGCAATTTCGTGCGGGCGATGGGCGGCGAGGCGCTGGAAGTGGCGGTTGGCGCGGACACCGGTTTCCAGCTGACGAACGCGCTGGTCGCCGCGCACTGGCGCAGCCGCACGGTCGGTGTGCTGCTCGCCTCGCCGTCGAACCCCACCGGTACCCTGGTCCCGCCGGCCGAGCTGGCCGCCATTGCGCGCACCGCGGCCGAACGGCACGCTGCGCTCATCGTGGACGAGATCTACCACGGCCTGGTCTACGAGGGCGAAGCGCCGACGGTCGCCGGCCTGTCCGACGAGGCCTTCGTCATCAACAGCTTTTCCAAGTTCTTTAACATGACCGGCTGGCGGCTGGGCTGGATGATCGCGCCGCGCCGCTACCTGCGGGAGATCGACAAGCTGTCGCAGAACATCTACCTCTCCGCGCCGGCCGTCTCGCAGCACGCGGCGCTCGCGGCGTTACAGCCGGCGGCGCTGGCGGTGTTCGACGAACGGCGCGGGGAGTTCCGCAGGCGCCGCGACTTCCTGGTGCCAGCGCTGCGCGCGCTGGGCTTCGACATTCCGGTCACGCCGCAGGGCGCGTTCTACGTGTACGCGGGTTGCGAACGGCTCACCGGCGACAGTTTCGCGTTCTGTCGCGACCTGCTGGAACAGGCCGGTGTGGCGATCACGCCTGGCGCCGACTTCGGCAACCACCACCCGGAGCGCTACGTGCGCTTCGCCTACACCTGCGCGATACCGAAGCTCGAGGAGGGCGTGCGGCGGATCGCCCTGTTCCTTGGCCGGCGATAGTGCTTGTGCGAAGCCCGCCGGGGGGCTAAGGTGGATGTGGGTTTGCATGTGCCCGTCGGCACCACCCGTTTTCGATCGTTGCTTCTTCAGTCGGCTGCAGCGCAGGGCTTTCCCGGCAGTGCGGGTTGCTCCGCCCCCTGCAGCCGGGCGAACGCCCTTCCGGAAGGTTTCCTCCCCCTTGGGCCGACGCACGGCGCGTGCGTCATATTGGCGCGCGCGTGTCACGCACCTGATTGCGCGCGCGTCCGTTTCCGCAGCCGTTCGAGCGGGAGCCCGGACCGTGGTACGTCCACCGGAGAATTAGATGGAAAAGAACCAGGCCCCGCCGGCAGTCGCGACCGAAGTTTCACCCGCAGTACGGATCATCAAGCGTGCGGGCCGGATGCTCGTATTCTTTCTGACTGCGGGATACGCCTATCCCAACGTGTGGATCGAGGGCCTAGACCCCACCGCCATTCAGGCCAAGACCGAAGGCGACCTGTACAAAAACAAGAAAAAATAGCGATTGGCACAGACGCCGGCCGCGTGCCGGCGTCTGCTGCCTATTGCAGCGCTCTCGCCAGCAGCGATGCGCCAGAGAGCGCGAGCACCACCCCCATCACTTGCAGCAGGCGCGCGCGCGGCAGGGTGACGTGCAGGTGATGCCCGAGCCACAGACCCGCCAGCATCGGCACCACGAGCACCGCCGCGGCGACCAGCAGCCAGTCCTGCGCGAATACGCCGGTCGCCGCGAACAGCACGATGCGGGCGCCGGTGCTGACGACGAAGACTACCGCCATGGTCGAGCGCAACTGGGCCGCGTTCAGCCCGCGGGCGTTGAGGTAGATGACGAAGATCGGTCCCGCCGCGCCGAACAGCGCGGCGACCACGCCGCCGACGAGGCCGGTCGGGACCGACCACCAGCGGGTCAGCCGCACCTGCGGTTCGCGCCCGCGCAGGAGGTGCAGCCCGTACCCCAGCACAAACACGCCCATCGCCACCGCCAGCCATTCCGCCGGCAGACGCACGAAGATGAACACGCCCAGCACGACGCCCGCCACCATGACCGGCAGCAGCCACGCCAGTTCGTCTTTTGCGATGGTGTCGCGGAACTTCAGGCCCTGGCGCAGCGCCGCGGCAAAGTCGAGCAATACGAACATCGGAATCGCGAACTTGATCGGCAGCAGATGCGCGATCAGCGGCACCGCGAGGATGGTCGAGCCGAAGCCCGTGATGCCGAATACGGTGAACGCGCCGAGCACGATGAGCGGCACGAGGAGCAGGGTTTCGGGGGGAAAGGGCACGGCGGAGGGCGAGACGAGTGTAGGCATTAGAATACCGGCTTTCTCCAGGTTGACTTTTCTCCGTCATGCTGATCGTTTCCAGCCGCCGCGCCGCCGCATGACCGAAACGACCGTGATCGTGGTGCGCCACGGCGAAACCGAGTGGAATCGCGAGCGCCGCATGCAGGGGCAGCACGACAGCAGCCTGTCCGCGCTCGGCCGCGAGCAGGCGCGGCGCCTCGGCGAGCGCCTGAAGCACAGTGCGTTCCAGGCCCTCTACGTCAGCGACCTCAAGCGCGCGCTCGATACGGCACGCCCGGTCGTCGATCTGGCACCGGTCGAGCCGGTGGTGGATCCGCTCCTGCGCGAGCGCGCCTTCGGCATCTTCGAGGGCCTGACCGCCGAGGACATGAAGGGGCAGTACCCGGACGAATATGCGCGCTTCAAGACACGCGACCCGGACTACAGCGTGCCCGGCGGGGAGTCCGCGCGCGCCTTCCACCAGAGGGTGGTCGCCTGGTACGAGGCGATGGCGGCGCGGCATGCGGGCGAGACGGTGGTCACCATCACGCACGGCCAGGTGCTGGCGAGCCTGTTCCGGCACGCGCAGGGCATAGACCTTGCCGCACCGCGTACTTTCGAGCTGTACAACGCGGGCCTCAACACCTTCGTGCGCGACGTCGCCGGCTGGCGCGCCACGACCCTGAACGACATCCGCCACCTCGGCGACGACGCGCTGACCTGGGCCTGAGTGGGCATGAGCCGCGAAGCCGTCGTCCTGGTGCACGGCCTGTGGATGCACGGCGTGGTCATGACGCCGCTCGCGCGTCGCGTCGCGCACCACGGCTACGATGCCCGCACGTACAGCTATCCCTCGGTCAGGCTCACGTTGACCGAAAACGCGGACCGCCTCGCGGCTTTCGTGGAGGCGCTCGCGGTGCCTGCGGTGCATTTCGTCGCGCACAGCGCGGGCGGGCTGGTGACGCTGACCGCGCTGGACCGCCATCCGCACTTGCCGCCCGGACGGATCGTGCTGCTGGGCGTGCCCTATGGCGGCAGTCTCGCCGCCGAGAATCTGCTGACGTGGCAACTCGGCAGCGTTGCGGTCGGGCACGGCATGCTGGGCCGCACGGTGCGCGACTGGCTCGCGCTCGCCTCGCGGCCGGTTCCTGCGCACGAAACTGGTGTCATTGCCGGTCGTGTGGCGTTCGGCATCGGTCGCGCGGTCGCGCCGCCGCTGCCGGAAGAGAATGATGGCATCGTCGGCCTGTCCGAAACCGCGGTGCCGGGCATGCGCGAACGGCTGGTGCTGGACGTGAGCCACTCCGGAATGCTGGTGTCGTCGGCGGTGGGGCAGGCGGCCTGCGCCTTTCTCCACACGGGGCACTTTCCCGCATGACGCCGCAGCGCCTGGCGGCGGGAGCGCTGTGCGCGTTGCTCGCGGGCTGCGCGGACCTGGGCTACTACGCGCAGTCGGTGAGCGGGCAGTTGTCCGTGCTGTCGGCGCGGCAGCCGATCGCGGAGGTGATCGCCGATCCCGCGACGGACCCACAGCTGGCGGCGCGCCTGAAACTGGCGCTGGAGATCCGCGACTATGGGAGCCGCGTGCTCAATCTGCCGGACAACGGCAGCTACCGCAGTTACGCGGACCTCAAGCGCCCGTACGTGGTGTGGAACGTCTGGGCTGCGCCGGAATTCTCGGTGACGCCGCGCCAATGGTGCTTTCCGGTGGCCGGCTGCGTGACCTACCGCGGCTACTTTGCGGAAGCCGCCGCCCGTGCGTACGCCGGAGAAATTGCGGTCGGCGGCGTGGAAACGTTTGTATCGGGGGTGACGGCCTACTCGACGCTGGGCTGGTTCGACGATCCGGTGCTGAACACCTTCGTGCGGCTGCCCGACCACGAGCTCGCGCGGCTGATCTTCCACGAGCTCGCGCACCAGGTGCTGTACGTGAAGAACGACACCACCTTCAACGAATCCTTCGCCACGCTGGTCGAGCAAGAAGGGGTGCGGCGCTGGATGGCGGACACCGGACGCAAGGCACAAACGCCGGCTTTCGAGGCCTCGCAGCGCCGACGCGCGCAGTTCACGGCGATGGCGACGAGCGCGCGCGTGCAACTGGAGGCCCTGTACCGCCTGGACCTGACCGCGGACGAGATGCGCAGTCGCAAGGCGGCGATCCTGGCAGGACTGCAGCAGGATTACGCCGCGCTCAAGGCCGGCTGGGGCGCGGGCCTCAACTACGCCCGGTTGGATGCATTCTTTGCCGCACCCAACAACGCGACGCTCGCATCGGTGGGGGCGTACACGGCACTGGTGCCCGCATTCGCGCAGGCCTTTGCGCGCAGCGGCGGCGATTTCGCCCGCTTCTACGCGGAAGTGGAGCGCGTGGCGGCACTGTTGCCCGCAGCACGCGAGGCTGCATTGAGGGAAGGGGCGCCGCCGTTATAATCGTCCCGCTTCGCCATCCATCGTTTTCCGCCAGGAGCTGATCAATGAAACTCACCAGCACGAGCTTCAAGCCCAATGCCGCCATTCCCGCCGAGTTCGCGTTCTGTGCGCCGGATGCGAAGACGCACTGCACGCTGGGGCCGAACCAGAGCCCGCAGTTCGCCTGGAGCGACGTGCCGCCCGGCACCCAATCCTTCGCGCTGATCTGCCACGATTACGACGTGCCGAGCAAGGCCGACGACGTCAACCAGGAGGGCCGCGAGATTCCCTCGACGCTGCCGCGCGTGGACTTCTACCATTGGACGATGGTGGATCTCCCGGCGTCCGTGACGGAACTCAAGGCCGGGGAGTTTTCCGGCGGTGTCACCGCGCGCGGCAAGGCGGGCCCCGCCGGTCCGCAGGGCACGCGTCAGGGCGTCAACGATTACACGATGTGGTTTGCCGCGGACAAGGACATGGCGGGTGACTACTACGGCTACGACGGCCCCTGTCCGCCGTGGAACGACACTATCGTGCATCACTACGTGTTCACGCTTTACGCGCTGGATGTTGCGCGCTGCCCGGTCGATGGCGCGTTCAAGGGGCCGGACGTGCTCGCCGCGATCCGCGGGCATGTGCTGGGGCAGGCGAGCGTGACCGGGACGTATTCGCTCAATCCGCGGATCAAGGCCTGAACATGCGTGGACTCACGCTGGCCACAGCCATTGCGGATGCCAAGCTGGGCAACCTCACGCAACTGCTCGCGAAGATCCAGCCGGCCATCAAGGCGACGACTTACAGCGGCGACCGCACGGCCGGCAACGCGGCATTCGTCAATACGGTGGCGCGCAAGAACGTCGAACTGACCATGGCCAGCATCCGCAAGAACAGCCCGGTGATCGCTGAGCTGTAGAAGGCCGGTGCCGTCAAGATCGCCGGCGCGTTCTACGATCTGAAGACGGGCGCCGTGGACTTCTTCGCGTAAGCGCGGCGTCCGGGCCTGTGAGACCCGGGCACACTGCCAGCGGGCCTCAGAACCGGTACACGATGTAGTCGTCGTTCTCGTGGATGGGCACGAGCGGTATCCGGTCCGCGTGCGGGTAGTGCTTGTGGATCAGCAGGTGCGTGAGGCCGATCTTGCGCGCCTGGCGGGCGGCCTCCGCCGCGGGCCAGTTCTGCAACTGAAACAGGCGCGCAAGGCTGGCGTAGCGGTTTCTGGCTTCTTCACTGAAGCCGCCGTACACCAGATTGGCGCCGAGTTGCGATGTCCGAAGATACCGGCCAGCTGGAACTGACGGTAGTCGCGCGCGTAATCGTTGGCCGGGTAGCGCACGTCATTGGTGGCGATGAGCGTGCCCTGCAGGGGTATGCGCACCAGCGCATCGGCGATGGCGCGGTTGTTCACGTACTCGTGCCCCCGCTCGGGATGCGCGGCGACGATGTAAACATGGTTGAAGAGGGAAACGAGGCCGGGCGCCGTCAGGACGACCAGCAGCGCCGCGAAGGCGGCGCGCCGGTAGCGCCGGTGAGGCCCTTCGCGCAGCAAGGCCGCAGCGAGGTAGACGGCCATGAACAGGGCGACGAGCCGGACGGCGAGGGTGAAGATCTGGTATTCGTTTTCGATTTCGAGGCGCCACACTGAAAACACCAGATAGGGCGCGGCTACGAAGAACAGCACCTTCCCGACCAGGCCCGAAGGCGCATGACGGGTGACCGCCGCCGTGGTGGCAATCACGGCGGACAGGATCAGCAGCGTTTCGTTATCCCAGGGCATCGCCATGGCGACGAAGCCGCCGAGCTGGAAGATCGCCGTGCCGCCGTCCGCGCCGGGATTGCGGGAAAACACAAAATACAGCAGCGCTGAGAGCAGCCCGGCCCCGCAGATCTCCGCCAGCAGGTGACCGCGGTAGCGTTTCCAGAGTTCGTAGGCATAAATCAGCCCGATGCCGAGGCCGACGGGGATCAGGTACGGGATCTTGAACAGCGGCAGCGCACAGGTGAAAAAAAGCGCCGCGAGGCGCATGTTTCTCCGCTCGAATTCCAGCACGCAGCGCAGCGCGCACAGTGCGATCAGCAGGCCGGCCGCGTCCGGACCGTTGGGAAAGCGGAAATTGAAGTTTTCCTCGTGCGTCAGGAAGCGCCACCACGATGGATCTAACAGGTAATAGGAATAGAAGTACTGCCGCGAACCGAGCAGCACGAGGAACAGGCAGGCCAGGGCGGCGCCGCGCTGGCCGGTCAGGCGGCGGCAGAGGTCGTAGACAACGATGCCCGCCAGCACTTCCAGCAGCGGATGGACGACGGCGAACATCACGAAATGCGGCTTCAGCCCGGTCATCAGGCTCGCCAGGGCCGCGAAGGCCTGGAAGCCGTAGTGGTACTTGAACGAAAAACCGTAGGTTTCGAGACTGGGCGGGGGGTAGGACTCCGTGCGCAGGAGCGCGTAGACCTGCTGCATGAAGAACGGCGTATCCCCCGCGAAAAACTCCGCGGGGTAGGCGCCGGCGCCCATGCGTGCACCCATGATCAGCACGGGCGCCGCGCCGAGCAGGATCAGCGCGAGGGGCAGTCCCCATTCGCCGGCGCCGTGTTCGGCCCGGACGCCGAGGTCGGGCCTGCGGAAGAGCAGAAGGCCGGCGACGAGTGCGGGCAGCGCAAGCGAGAAAACCAGCGTGACCCCGACCACTTTCGACAACAGAAAGAAAAACGACAGCAGGATCATCCCGGCGGTGAACCACACCGCGGTGAGGCCGGCTTCCGTGCGCGTGCTCCGTTCGGCGAACAGTCCCGCGCCGGCCGCGTAGCAGAGCGCGAGTACGAGCAACAGTCTGAGGCCGCCGAGCGCGAGATCCATAGCGTGATTATTTCCGGACAATTCGGGTTGTTGCAGTCGACTCCCGCCGATCGACGGTATCCGCAGCGTGGTGGGGCATGCTACTGCAGGCGGGCCGGCCTGGCGAGCGAGCGTATCCGGCGTGCTACCCGGCCGTCATCTTGACGTCGCGCACGAGCTTGCCCCACTTCGCGTATTCGGCCTTCACGTAGGCCGTGAACTGGTCCTGCGGGTTGCCGACGGGCTCCAGACCCACCGCCAGCAGCTTTTCCCGGACTTCCGGTTGCGCCAAGCCGCGCGACATTTCCTGCTGCAGCTTGAACACGACCTCGCGCGGGGTGCCGGCGGGGGCGAACGCGCCATACCAGGTATCCACTGCGTAGCCGGGTACGCCGGACTCGGCGATCGTCGGCAGCTCTGGTACCGACACCGAACGCTTGCCGCTGATGACGGCCAGCGCGCGCAGGCGTCCCGACCGCACGTGCGGCATGCTGGAGACGATGCTCGCCATCGAGAGCGAGACGCGCCCGCCGACCAGATCGGTCATGCTGGGCGCCGTGCCCTTGTAGGGCACGTGCAGGATGCGCACGCCCGCCATCTGGTTGAACAGCTCCAGCGCGAGGTGTTGGGTGCCGCCCGTGCCGGAGGAGGAAAACAGCAACTGGTCCGGCCGCGCCCTGGCCAGCGCGATCACGTCCTTGACGGACTTGGCCGGCAGCGAGGGATGCGCGGCGAAGATGCTGGGCGACAGCACCACCAGCGTGGCCAGTACGGCGCCATCCTCGGCGAAGGCGAACGCGACAATCCACCATCGACTCAACGGCCACGTCGCCGAGGGCGT
>ENA-ORBV01000797-ORBV01000797.1-microbial-mat-metagenome-genome-assembly--contig:-NODE-797-length-71849-cov-10.219974_pt1 | contig 71849 bp, 54 predicted proteins | sample MGYA00237777_ERZ505514 | MGnify/ENA primary metagenome ERZ505514 (study PRJEB26160, sample SAMN06269048) | microbial mat metagenome | isolation source: Oligotrophic lake microbial mat | place...
GGAGGGCCGGCAAGCTCGCCGGGGGCATGGATGCCCCGCCGAGCGTGTAGTTGGAGGTGCGACCGCCGCCCGGAGGGCCGGCAAGCTCGCCGGGGGCATGGCTGGCAATCGTGTTCGGCACGGCGAACCAATGCGATTCGCTGAAGCTGCCCCGGCCATAGGCGTACGTAACAACGGCCCGGGTGGAGCTCAATCTAACCAATCCCCTTCGGCGAGCCGCTCGGGGGCATAGGTCTCGGTGACATAGCTGATGTTTTTGGAGATGAGGGCCTCCACCTCGAGCTTGAAGCCGTTGGAGAGCATTGTCTCGATCTCCTTCTGCCAAGGCTTCTTGCCGGCGAACCACGGATACGCGGCAATCTGCTTAGCCCGCTTGACGTCGGTGTCGTTGAGGGCGATCTGCACGCTGGGCGAGAGCTTGCACCGATCGTAGTCGCGGCTGCGGAGGCCGAGGAAGCGGGCTTCCGGAATGGCCATGCGCTTCGATTCGTAGGCCAGGTTGATCGATCCTTGCTTGAGCACCGAGTAGATGTAGTAACCCCAGGGATCGTTGTCGAGGAGGCAATAGACGGGAAGTTTCAGCTCATGGTGGAGGCGGTGGAGCATTCGCCGTACGCCGCGAGGTGGTTGGCCGCCGCCATGCGTCAGGAGACAGTTGTGCTTTCGCCAAAACTTGTCCTCATTGAACCGTCGCCAGACAGTGTCCTTTTCGACATGAAGAATGAACTTCGCATCGCACGACTTGAACCGGATGATGTCGGCCTCGACGATCGATGGGATCGAGTAGCCGCCGGAACCCATCCTTGCACAGTCGATTTCGTCACCGGAGTCGATGAGCGTGATCGCGCCGACCATGCCGCCGCGATTGCTGGCATAGACATGGAGCTCCTCGCGAAGGCTCTCGAGCGTGACCTCGAGATCTTCGATGATCGGGTCGCACTCCTCCTGAGTCCCGAAGGTTTCTTCGCGGGTGCCCTCGATGGTGTGCTTGAGGAGGTAGTAGAGACCTCGGATACTGGTGGTCTTCTGTTGCTCGATGAGCTGCTTGCAGCCGGTGGCCACGAGCAGGGTTTGCATATAGCTCTTGGCCTGGGAGAGATTGAAGAGCTGCCGACGGTTCTTTTGCCCCCCCATCTCGATGATCTTCCGCGCCTTGTTGAAGCGGACGTTCGAGAGATTGCGGGCAGGAATATCGAGCCAGGGATCCCGTCGCCGCTCCGCTGCAGCCGCCACCTCATCGGCGAGTCCTACGATGAGCTTTCGCGTCTTGAGATCGACGGGGGGCAGTTTTCCCACGGGCGGCTTTGAGTCAGATTTTGGCGTGCGGGCCATGCGCGGTAGGATCCGAGGGTCAGGATGAGCGGGCGTCGAATCGCCGCAATCCTACCCACCGCCTCAGCCGGCCGCATCCATGATGAAATACATCTTCGCCTACGCCATTCTGGGCCTCTTCATCGGCCTGAGCACCTACATCGCCTGCCGCCCGAGTCGCCGCTTCGAAGGCGACCGCTAGCTGGCTACGAAATGACTTCGTCAGCTCGGCCGACGCTTCGGCGGACGACGTGAGGCCGTTGGGCGGCAGCGGCTTTCGAAGGTGCCTTGGTGGTTGGCTTGGCACCAAAAAAATCGGCGATTCTTGCCACGACCGTGTGTTGTTCGTCGGCCCGTAGCTCGGGGAAGATGGGGAGCGCAAGCGTCTCGAGCGCCGCACGTTCGGTCTGTGGAAGGTCACCCTGCCGCCAGCCGAGGTGAGCGAAGCAGGCCTGCAGGTGAAGTGGAACGGGATAATAGATCTCCGTGCCCACGCCACAGGCGGTGAGATGTTTGCGAAGCGCGTCGCGCTCTCCGTCGGCGACTCGGATGACATACTGGTTCCACACATGCCGGCCTCGAGGCTCGTCGCTCGGCACGGTCACTCGACCCGCGAGGTCATGGCTGGCAAAGAGCGATGAATAGCGGGCGGCGTTTTCTTGCCGGCTCGTGGTCCAGGCATCGAGGTGGGGGAGCTTGACTCGCAGCACGGCGGCCTGGATCGAGTCGAGGCGGCTGTTGATGCCGATGAGGTCGTGGTAGTAACGCGGTTCCATGCCGTGGACACGGAGGAGCTTGAGCGTCTTGGCGAGGTCGTCGCGGGTGGTCGTCACGAAGCCACCGTCTCCGACGCCGCCGAGGTTCTTCGTAGGGTAGAAGCTGAAGCAGCCGATATCGCCCAGAGCACCTGAGCAACGGTCGTGCCATGTGGAAAGAATGGATTGCGCCGCATCTTCAACGATGGACACGCCAGCCGCCTCGGCGATCGGTGTGAGGGCGTCCATATCGGCGGTGCGGCCGAAGAGATGGACGGGAATGATGGCCCGGCAGCGGCGGCTCACCTTGCGGCGCACGTCGTCGGGATCGACGAGGTAGGTCGTGGGGTCGATGTCGGCAAAGATCGGGACCGCGCCCAGGCGGGTCACGGCGCTGGCCGTGGCAAAGAAGGTGTAGCTTGGCAGCACCACTTCGTCTCCCATGCCCACGCCCAACGCCATGAGCGCCAAGAGCAGAGCATCGCTCCCCGAGGCGCAGCTGATGGCGTATGGCACGCCGAGCGCGGAGGCAAGTTCCTCCTCGAGTGCCGTCACGTCGGGCCCAAGCACGAAGCGGCCCGAGTCACACACGCCATCGATCGCGGCGCGAATCTCCCCGCGCAGGGCGGCGTGCTGACGATCCAGGGCGAGGAGGGGCACGGAAGGCAGTAGTTCAGGGGCGGGAGTCGCGGACGGCGTGACGCTGCTCATGGTGGGAAAAATCTCCGATGCGTGCTCGTGCGATTGGCGGACCGAAAAGCCGGCGCCGTCGGAATCGCTTGCTCGAACGTTCCCATCGTCACGACTGCGAGCGCCGCTCCAATCCAAGCGGCCCGCAGCCCGCGCGGGAAGCCAGGAGATAGGTTCGCCAGCCATTCACCGTCAAGGGCAGGACCGCGCCGCGGTGGGGCTGGCAAGGCCGGTAGTCTGGCGAACACGATGCCGAAGCTGTCTCCTGGCGGAGGTATTGAACCGACGCATGGGAGGCCCGCAAATTTGCCCGTTTGACAGCCTTCCCGTGACCACCCTAGATTCTTGTTCAGAACCATAGGTTTCCAGGGCCGTGCGACACTGGTGTCACGGCCGAGGAAACCCCGGAGGAGAGTTTGCGGATCTTGCCTGCCCGAGCGCGGCTGGTTCGCACGTCGGATGGGATCCACCGCGATCACGCCTGTCATCGATCTGGGACTCCTCGCGCGCCGGCTCGGGCTGTCCGGTTCGGCCGTTCATGCCGCAGTCGAGTTGCTCGACGCTGGCAACACGATCCCCTTTATCGCCCGCTATCGCCGCGACCAGACGGGTGGTCTCGATGAGGAGGCGGTGCGGAGGATCCGAGAGGGGATCACCCGGGCCCGGCAGCTCGTTGAGCGGAAGCAGACGGTGCTGCGGACCATTCAGGGGCAGAACAAACTCACGCCCGAGCTGGAAGCGGCGATCGAGGCCGCCGAGCACGCCAAACAACTCGAGGACCTCTACCTTCCATACAAGCGGCGACGGCTGTCACTGGCCGAGGTGGCGCGGCAGCGGCGGCTCGAGCCACTCGCCCGCGAGATTCTCGAAGCTGATCCTGGAGCGGCCGATCTCGACCAGCGGGTTGGCGACTTCATCGCGGCCGACGCAGGCGTAGCGACCGCGGCTGACGTGCTGCTCGGCGTCGGGCACATCCTTGCCGATGAGTTCAGCGGTCGCGTTGATCTCCGGCAGCGGCTGCGGGAGATCCTCGAGCGGGGCGGACGGCTCCGGAGTCAGCGAGTTGAAATGGAGGGCAAGCCGCTCTCCAAGGACGAGAAACACTTCCGCGACTACTTCGACTTCGGCGAGCGACTCGACCGTGTTCCGGCCCATCGGCTTTTGGCCATTAACCGTGGGGAGCGAGCCAGGTTCCTGAAGGTTCGCATCGAAGCTCCACCCGAGGAGTTGCAGGCTGTCGCCGAGGAGCTCTGCGTGCCGGCAGGGCACCCGCACGCGGAGTTTCTGCGTGGGTGCGTCCGTGATGCCCTAGCACGGCTTGTGCTTCCGAGCCTCGAACGCGAGATCCGCCGCGAGATGACCGACGCGTGTGAGAATCATGCGGTGGAGGTGTTCGCCCGCAATCTTCGAAACCTGCTCCTTCAGCCACCAGTGCAAGGCCGCTGCGTTTTGGCGCTCGACCCTGGCTTCAAGAGTGGCTGCAAGGCGGTGGTGATCAACGAGTGTGGTGGGCCGCTCGAGCATGCGGTGCTCCATGTTGTCGGCCAGCAGGACAAACGACAGGCGTCCTCCAAGCGGATCGTCGAGCTTGTCACGACCCACGGGTGTAGCGTGATCGCCATCGGGAATGGCGCCGCGGCCCGTGAGACCGAGGCGATCGTGGCGGAGCTGGTGGCCGGTGAGCTTGCCTCGCATGACGTAGGCTACGTGATCGTCAATGAAGCTGGCGCCAGCGTGTACTCGACAAGCCCCTACGGTCGCGAAGAGTTACCGGGCCACGAGGCCGCGATCCGGAGTGCCATCTCGATCGGACGCCGGCTCCAGGATCCGCTCTCCGAGCTCGTCAAGATCGAGCCAGCCAATATCGGCGTCGGCCTCTATCAGCATGATGTCCGGGCGAAGCATCTCCGCGAGTCGCTCGAATCGGTAGTGCAAAGCTGTGTTAACTTTGTGGGCGTCGATGTCAACACAGCGAGTCCGGCCCTCCTGCGGCATGTGTCGGGACTCAGCCAGGCAACCGCTAAAAACCTCCACGAGTGGCGGTCTGTCCATGGCCGCTTCACATCGCGACGGCAGTTTCTCGACGTGCCGGGTTTCGGCGACGCGACCTACGTGCAGGCCGCTGGATTCCTCAAGATCACCGACGGCGAGAATCCGCTCGACGCGACCTGGATTCACCCCGAAAGTTACGACGTCGCCACACGGGTCCTCGAGCGGCTCGGAGCCAGCCTGCCTGATCTCCAGCAGGCGGGCGGCCTTTCCGATCGGGCGTCTTCCATCGACTTGGATGCCATGGCGGCTGAGCTCGGTGTTGGCCGCCTGCTCCTCGCCGATATCCTCGAGCAGTTGGCCCGGCCTGGTCGTGATCCTCGCGATGACTTGCCAGAACCGTTCTTCAAGAAGGGTGTGCTCAAGCTCGAGGATCTCGAGGTTGGCATGGAGCTCCACGGCGCCGTGCTCAACGTCGTAGACTTCGGCGCCTTTGTCGATATCGGCATGCATGACAGCGGCCTGGTTCACATCAGTCAGCTCTCGCCGCGGTATGTACGGGATCCGCACGATGTCGTGAGTGTCGGCGAGGTCGTGATGGTCTGGGTGCTCGAGCTCGACAAAGCCCGCCGTCGGGTGGCCCTCACCATGCTCACGCCGGAGGAGCGGGCGCGGCAGCAGCAGCTTGCCGAGCAGCGGAGTGAAGGGCGAGGCCGTCGCCCTGATCGTGGTGGGCGGCAGCAGTCGGACGGTGACAGGCCAGCACGAGCCCCTTCGCCAACGGCCGGGGAACGCACGCGCACCCCAAGGCCGCCGCCACGGCGCGGCCGGCAGGACGATCGGAAGCCTCGAGAACCTCAGACGCGGGTCTACGAGGCAAAGGCTGCCAAGCAGGCGAAGCCGATCTCGAAGCTCATGCGGGAAGGCCGTGAGCCTTTGCGAACCTTCGGCGACCTCGCCCAGTTCCTCCGGAGCAGCGAGCCCGCGACTGAGCCCGATGTCGCTGCGGCACCGCCGCCTGCCGATCAGCCACCAGCTGCCGAACCTCCCGCTGAGTGACCTGCCTCGCGGTTTGCCGCGGTCGCACCGTATCCGACCGTTCAATCGGTGGCGTGCGACTGCCGCCGGAGGGCCGGCAAGCTCGCCGGGGGCATGGATGCCCCGCCGAGCGTGTAGTTGGAGGTGCGAAGCGCCGCCTGCAGACGCTCGACAGCGCCCCGGCTGCTCGGGCGTACCACACCGCAGCGGCTACGAGCACGGGAGCCCGGAGGTGCGACCGCCGCCCGGAGGGCCGGCAAGCTCGCCGGGGGCATGGATGCCCCGCCGAGCGTAAAGAAAGCCCGTTCCGTGCCGAACAGGCAGCAAGCGAAGCGCCGCCTGCAGACGCTCGACAGCGCCCCGGCTGCTCGGGCGTACCACACCGCAGCGGCTACGAGCACGGGAGCCCGGAGGTGCGACCGCCGGCCGGAGGGCCGGCAAGCTCGCCGGGGGCATGGATGCCCCGCCGAGCGTGTAGTTGGAGGTGCGACCGCCGCCCGGAGGGGCGGCAAGCTCGCCGGGGGCATGGATGGCCCGCCGAGCGTAAAGCTAGAGGCTAGCGCTCGCGGAACGTGATGCGACCCTTGGTGAGGTCGTATGGCGAAAGCTCGACCTTTACCTTGTCACCCGGCACGATGCGGATGAAGTTTTTCCGCATGCGGCCAGCGACGTGGGCGTTGACGATATGGCCGCCCGTGATCTGCACACGAAACCGCGTGTTCGCAAGGGCCTGCGTGACGACGCCTTCGACCTCCAGTGCCTGCTCTTTTTCCGCCATGGGTGTTCCGGGGATGTGACGTTCGACAAACCAAAAATCTAGCCGGGGCAGCCAGGCCAGTCCAGCCGGGCATGTGGGGACCGGTCAGGACTCGTCTGTCGCCGTCGATGAGGAGCCCGAGGCCTTCCATCGCAAGTAGGCGTCGAGGAATCCGTCGATGTTCCCGTCGAGAACGCTCTGAAAACTCCCGACGTAAAATCCGGTGCGTTGGTCTTTGATCCGCTGATCCGGGTGCAGGAAATAGTTGCGGATCTGTGACCCGAAGCCAGTCTTCGGCCGCTCCTTGTAGCGGGCGAACTGCTCGGCCTCCCGCTGTTCCTCCTGAAGGCGGGCGATCCGGGCTCGAAGCATCTTGATCGCGGTGGCACGGTTCTTGTGCTGGCTTCGTTCGTTCTGACACTGCACCACGATGCCGGTTGGGAAGTGGGTGAGGCGGATGGCGCTGGATGTCTTATTGACATGCTGCCCGCCGGCGCCACTGGCACGAAACACATCCTCGCGAATGTCTTCGTCGCGAAGCTCAACTTCGGTGTCGTCGTCGGCGATCTCCGGCGAGACGTCGACCGCCGCAAAACTCGTCTGACGCTTTCCCTCGGAGTTATAGGGACTGATTCGCACAAGGCGATGGATGCCGGTCTCCCCCTTGAGATAGCCATACGCCCAGGGGCCGCGGATGGCGACGGTCGCGCTCTGAATCCCGGCCACGTCGTCGTCCTGGCGATCGAGAAGCTCGACGGAGCAATCGTGTTTCATAGCCCACGCTGAGTACATCCGCAGAAGCATCTCAGCCCAGTCGTTGGCGTCGGTGCCGCCGTCGCGAGCGTTGATCGAGACCAGCGCATCGCTTCCGTCATGGGGGCCCGACAGAAGCGATGCCAGCTCGAGCGCGTCGACGAGCTTCCCAACCCGGTCCGCCTCGGTGGCCAATTCCGTCTCGATCGAAGCATCTTCGCGGGTGAGTTCCTCGAGCGCCTCGAGGTCACGGCCAGAGGCGAGGGCTTCCTCGAGAGGCTTGAGGACGGAGTTGATGCCTTTGAGCTCGGCCACCGTGGTCTGGGCACGCTCGGCGTGACTCCAGAAATCGGGGCCGCTCATCAACGCTTCGAGACGGGCAGCGGATCGCTTGCGTCCGTCCCAGTCAAAGAGAGTCCCGCAGCTGGAGCAGTCGGGCCCTTATGGCTTCGGCACGGTTGAAAAGAGCGGTGTCCATGGTACGGATTGTAGGCCGTTGTCCTGGAACCGTGAAGGCGAGTCTGCCGCACGGCCTTCATAGCAGTCACAGACGGGCAACGCGGTTGCCAGGGAGGCGTCGGGCGATGCGTCGCATCTCGAGGACGCCGATCGCGGCCAGAACTCGCGAGGCGGCGAGCCCCGAGTCGGCCATGATCTCGTCGATGTCGACGCCAACCGCGAGGCCCCCCTCGGCCCGCCGTCCGTCGAGGATGGCGAGCACCTGCCGCTCGAACTCGTCGAGCTTGAGCTCCGCCGGGGAGTGAATCTCTCGTCCCGTGGCATCGATGGCCGTCTCGAAGAGGGGACCGAGCTCCTCCAGGATGTCGTCAATGCTTTCGACGAGTTTCGCGCCATCGCGGATGAGACGGTGGCAGCCGCGAGACATCCGGCTATCGATCGGCCCCGGCACGGCGAAGACCTCGCGGCCCTGCTCGCCCGCAAGGCGGGCCGTGATGAGGGCTCCAGAACGGTCAGCCGCCTCAACCACGAGCGTGCCAAGGCAGAGCCCCGAGACGATCCGATTGCGGCTCGGAAACGCACCAGCCCGAGGAGCCGTGAGCGGCGGGGCTTCGCTCACGACGGCGCCATGACGGATAATTTCGACCGCGAGGTCTGCATGTTCCGGTGGGTAAATCTCGAGCACGCCTGACCCGAGGACGGCGATCGTACGGCCCCCGGCCTCGAGGGCACCTCGGTGGGCTGCCTCATCGATGCCTCGGGCCAACCCGCTGACGATCGTGCAGCCCGCTCGGGCGAGCCCGCCAGCGAGTTGCTGAGCGACCCGCCGGCCGTACGTGGAGGCATGTCGGGCTCCCACGATCGCCACGGCCAACGCATCGCAGGGCTCGAACGCCCCACGCACGAAGAGCACACCGGGCGGGTCATCGATCTGGCTGAGCAGCCGCGGGTAGCCGACCGTGCCTTCAGCCACGATGTCCACGCTCCGCCGTCGGCACAGGTCGAGTGTTTCGTCAGCGACGCTCGAATCCGCAAGCGACGTGATGAGGTGGGCCAGTTTGTGACCGACGCCCTCCACCGCCGCGAGCGCATCAGGAGCCGCTGCAAAGACGGCGCGCAGCGAGCCAAATGCAGCGAGCAACCGCTTTCGGCGGAGGCCACCGATTCCGGGCACGCTCGCGAGCCGCACCTCTTCCAAGAGATCGGCATCGGCCAGGGCATCAGACGCGGACGATCCAGTTTCGGTCATCGAAGAGCCTCCGGGCGGGGAGGCAGAGAGTGTACGGACGTTCCGTACGAGATTCAAGGAGCCGGCGTGGCCCTCGCGGGAGCAGTGGGCCAGAAGGCTCAGCCAGCGGCGACTTTCAGTTCGGCCAGCCGCTGTGCCGTGTCGACGAGCCGGTCCCAATTCGCCTCGACATAGTCAGGCGGACCACCGATCTGGGCGACGAACTGGGCCACCTCTTCCGTGGGCACCATCTCGATGGCATCCCACGGGCAGACTTTCAAGTCATACGGATTCGACTTCTTCCCAGGTATGTGGACGCACACCTCGCAGCCCACGCACCGCTCGATATCGATCTCACACCAGCTCTGAAGATTGTGAAACTGGTCGTACTGCTGCACCTTGATGATGCAGTCCACCGGGCAGACCTCGATGCAGCTCTCACAGCCGGTGCAGTTGTCGGCGTTGATCACCGCCAATTCCTTGGGCAGCTTCTTCCGGGGGCCTTGCTTTGCCATGACCGTCTCTTCGGCGTGGGGGGGCGCGAAACTCCAGCAGGAGGTATCGTATACGCCCCGGCGGACCTGGCAAAACCGAATCGTCAGGCCGCGATTCGCAGCCGTTTCGTGGCCCGTGCCACGCCCTTGTCGAAGGTGTAGCCAAACCGCTCGATGTCATCGGCGTAGGCCTCGGCAACACGGTCTACGAGCGCCGGGGTGTAGTGCTCGCGGTAGTCACCCCGCACGCCTGCGTTGAACCGAGGGAGGGCGGCAGCAACGCCGATCCGGCGGCAGATGAAGGCAAAGTCGGTTTCGAGTGACTCGTAGCGGCCCACGAAATCCACGAGCAGGCGGCCATCCCGATCGCAGAGCAGCCCGACCTGGGAGAACGACCTCCGGCGGATCTCGTAGTCCACATAGTGGGCAAACGACGGCAGTGCCATGACGCGCCGGTGCCGCTTGTGCACCGGCGTGCGCCGGATGAAATGCCAGTACGAGACGAGAAGATCCCACGGGTTCCGTACGAAGGCGAACTTGAAGAGCCCCTCAAAGACATCCGCTGGCAGCCAGTCCTTGAGCGCGGCCGCAGGAGAGTGGGCGCGGAACTTCGTGTAAGGCCAAGGGGCAAAGCGATTCACTCGGATGCCTACCCGCTTGAGCCATCGATTGCCCCAATAGGCCTGAGGGTCGGTGCCGTAGTCGGCGAGCACCGCGTACACGCTCGTCCCCGCCGTCTTCGGAACGTGGACAAAGGCAAACGAATGAGACTGGGAGACGATCATCGGCGGACCTCCGGCAGGGGGGACACGATGCCAGAGCGGGCGCCGCGGAGCCAGAGCAAAATCAGCCCAGGAATTCGCCGCGGACGAGGTCTTCAACCGTCTGTCGGGCACGCACGAGTCGCGGGGCCCCACCATCCACAAGCACCTCGGCCGGGAGCGGCTTGGAGTTGTAGTTGCTCGCCATGACGAAGCCATACGCCCCCGCGATCTCGATCACGAGCAGGTCGCCGACACTTGCCTCGGGGAGGAGCCTTGTCGTCACGAAGCCGCCATCGGCCTGCGTGAAAATGTCGCCCGATTCACACAACGGGCCACCCACGGCCACGTCCTCGCACGCCGCCGGGGCCACAGCGGCAGCAGGGCAGAGGCTCATCGGGTGGTAGGAGCCGTAAAGCACCGGCCGCGCGAGCGTGTTAAACCCGGCATCGGTGAGAAGATATTTCCGGCTTCCCTGCCGCTTGATGGCTCGGATCTCCGTGACGACGAAGCCCGACTCAGCCGTGAGGTAGCGGCCTGGCTCGATCTCGAGGCGGATCCGATGGCCGAAACGATCCTCGAGCCGCTTACGGGTTGCATTCCAGAGCTGGAAATAGCCACCAAGGTCGGCATGCTTTTCCTCAGCCTTGTATGGAACGGGCAGGCCGCCGCCGGCGCTGATCGTGGTGAGCGAGCGACCGATCTCGAGGGCCACTCGCTCGAGGGCACCAGCCACCTCGGCGAGATGGGCGAGGTCTGCCCCACTCCCGATATGCATGTGGAGGCCCGAGACGGCGATCCCCGCCCACTCGGCGCGACGGAGCACGTCGGGGATGTCTTCGTGCCAGATGCCGTGCTTGGAGCCTTCGCCACCGGTGTTCGTCTTTTGACTGTGGCCGTGGCCGAAGCCGGGGTTCACCCGCAGCGTGACGGCCGCCCCCGGCATCCGCTCGGCGAGCTGATCAAGCATGTCAGCCGACCCGCAGTTGACGTGGATGCCGAGACGAGCCACAGCATCGAGACTCTCGCGATCGAAGATGTCGGCCGTGTAGACGATCGGGGGTGCCAAAGGCAAGTCGCCAGCCTGCGTCACTGCCGCCGGTGCATGAGCCGAGTAGCCAGCCGCGAGCGCCCGATGGATCTCCCCTGAGCTCACCGCATCGACGAGCACGCCCTCCCGCCGCACGAGATCGAGGATCGCGAGGTTGGAGCAGGCCTTCTGCGCGAATCGGATCGTGTCCCAAGCCGCGAGGTCATGGCACCGCGTTCGGATCATCGCCGCGTCATAGACGTAGAGCGGCGTGCCGTAGTCACGGGCGAGGTCGGCGATGCGAACCCCCGCGACTTCTCGGCGCACAAGCGGCATTGAAGGCTGTTCCATGGCAATCACGAGCGAGCCTGGCTCAAGGGATAGCCATCGGGCGCTTCGTGAGATCCTTCATCTGACCGGTTACGGCTGCTGCGATCGTTTGGATGGCACTTGCGTCGGCGATGAGCCGCATGGCCACGCCCCGTTCAACCGGTCGCACCACGAGCTTCACGAGCGAGCCCGGCTTCGCTGCCGCCTCTTTGGCTACGTTCGCGAGAACATCCGCGGTTGGGTCGCCTGCGTTGACGGCTGCAGCGTACGCCATGACCCCCGGCACCCAGACATCGATACCGGTCACCGGCTTCTGGGCAGCATCCATGTGGCTGGCCGCCTCCATCGCCGTTGCCACCCGCTTCGCGACGTCGCCACCGGTGAGGAGGCACACGCGGTCGTCGGAGACGGCAAGCGTGATCGCGACATTTCCGCCGAATTTTTCGGCATTTGGCACGCCCTCCAGATTGATCTCGATGGTATGGAGGTTGGCGTTTCCTTCTTTGCCCGAGTCGAAGGTGACCTTTGCCTCTGGCGGCAGTGCCCCGTCCGCTCCAAGACGCTTTTTCAACTGCTCTTCGAGGGCCGCGCCGTTCTTGATCTTGGCCGAGATGGTCACGGCCGGAAGAACGGCATCCGGCGTCACACGACTCGTATCGACGGCGAGACCGCCGGTGAGGCTGCCGGCGTCGAGCATGGCGCCGATGACGTCCTGAAGAAGGCCAGAGAGGGTGTCTCGGATCGGGTCACCGGTGCCGGCGGGAAGTGCCTGAGCCAGCGTGGCCTCGAGGGCGGTGCGTGTTGCTGGGGAAACCGCCTGCGCGTGGTGTGCCTGCACCGTTATCATCTTGCCATCCGCACTCGCGGGCAGACCAATGCCACCCCCAGCCTCCCCAGCCATTGCCCAGACGTCCGCTGCCTCGCTGCCCGGCACCATCACCGTTCGGCTCTCGAGAAACAACCTCTGCTTCTCGGGCTCCACAGCCATGCCGAGGGTCATCGATTCAGTTTCAGCGATGCTGTCGAACGCTGCGGACACCGCCGACGCGTCAACTGGCTGGCCCTGGGCTGCTGCGGCCTCCACACCCTGCGCGATCATGGCCTTGACCTGCTCCCGCATGGCGTCGGGCATTGCGGCTGGAAAAATCTGGGCGCCGATCGACAACTCACCGGTCAACTTTGTGATGAGCGCCTCCGCGGTGGCCGTGCCCGCAGGGCTGCCCTGCATCGCGAAGATCGCCCACCCATCTTTTTCGATGACCTCGATCGGCGGTGCGCCGCCAGGTGGCGTCAGAATCCGCTTGTCGCCTTCCTTCTGGGCTGGTCCCACCAAGCCCTTGAAGACATCGAGCAATTGATCGAGATTCTTGACGGGCACGTAGCCATGCACGACCGGCGCGTCGCCGTTGGCCGTGACGACGATGCCGATTGGACGTGTTGCGTCGAGGCCCGCGAGGCCTTTGAACTGCGTGGCCATCATGACGCCCGACTCTGCCATTGCCGCGAGCTGCGGATAGTTGACCTGCTCGCCGATCCACGCGACCTGCTTTTTGATATCGGCGTACGAATCGATGGCGACGATGCCGACCACGGGATTGTCATCGGCCCGCACAGCGGTGAGCGGGGCAAGGAAGGCGAGCAAAACCAGAAGGCGGTGGGCCATGGAGCGGGCGACGCGGAGCATGGACGATTCCGATGGGTGATGGAGGTGACGGGGCACAGTGGCCGGGCGCGGAGTTTACCAGAACTGCCGTCGAGCCAGTATCCTGCGGCCACCGCCCCATGCCTGCCTCGTACCACCCACCCGATGCCGATCTCGAAACGCTCCTCGGGAGGCGACGGAGGCCGCGGGCTCGCCTTCAAGGGCTGCTCTTTTTCCTCACGTGCCTCACCACGTTTGCCGCCGGGGCCGTGGGCTGGCAGCCACTGCTGCTCGGCGTTGATGACGCGGGCATCGCGTCGTCGGTGCTCTCCCATTGGGATCGCGGCCTCCTCTATATGGCTGCGGTGCTCGCCGTGCTCGGTGCCCACGAAGCCGGTCACTTCATCGCGGCACGCATCCACGGCATTCCCGCGACGCTCCCGTTCTTTATCCCGATGCCTGTCCTGCTGACCGGTACCCTCGGGGCTGTGATCGGCATGGAGGGATCGCGTGCGGATCGGCGACAGCTTTTTGATATTGCGATCGCCGGACCGCTGGCCGGGCTGGTGGTGGCCATCCCGCTCTTAGCGTTGGGGCTCTGGCTGGGGGAGGTGGGGCAGGCCAATCCGTTCGCGCTCGCTCCGCTCGCGGCATGGCTCCAGGCGCTCCTGCGGCCCGATCTCACAGCCGGCATGACGGTTGAGCCCAACGCCCTCTTCATGGCTGGTTGGGTGGGGCTCCTTGTCACAGGCCTCAACATGATTCCCGTGAGCCAGCTCGACGGCGGCCATATCTGCTATGCCGTCTTTGGCCGAAGCGGCAACTGGGTCGCCCGCGGCACGCTCATTGCGGCCATTCTCGCGGTGATCGTGTCGGGCCAAGACAACTGGGTGGCCCTCGTGGTGCTCGTCACATTCCTGGGCGTCGATCACCCGCCGATTCGGGAGGATCGTCAGCCTCTCGACATCTTCCGCATGGTCCTCGGCGTGGCCGCCTTCGCGATCCCGATCCTGACGTTCATGCCAGAACCCCTGCGGCTGGAATGACCTGGCGGCCTGAAGGGCCTGGGCACGGGGTAGGCCCTCCCGGCCGAATCTCAGGTCCCCCAGCGACCGAATACTTGACGGGGCCTGAAATCGCAACTATTCGGAAGGTATCGTTCTGGCCCCAGGGGAGACGCTTTGCGCATGTTTCAGTTCCACCGTTCGCCTCCACAAGGAACCTCCGTCCGCCGGGATTGCGCCAGCCGCCGCCGGCTCGGCGTCGAGGGGCTCGAACCGCGGCAGATGCTCTCCGGGGATTCGGCATGGTCTGTGGTGGTCGTGGCGCCGGATATCGGGGCGCGGAGCACGCCGCTTGTGAGCGTCATTGATACTGCGACGGGCGCGGTCGAGCGGCAGTTCTTTGCCTACGAGCCGACGTTTCGCGGTGGCGTGCGGGTGGCGATGGGGGATGTCAACGGCGACGACGTGCCGGACATCATCACGGCCCCCGGCCCGGGCCGCGTCGGGGAAGTCCGCGTCTTCGGCATCGACGGGACGGAAATGGTCGCCTACCGCACGCTTCCGTTCGGCCCCGCGTGGCGTGGTGGCGTCGAGGTGGCCGCGGGGGATGTCGATGGCAACGGCCGCGATGACATCGTCGTCTCGCGATCGCGCGGCAACGGCGAGGTTTTGATATTTGCGTCGGTCAACGCGGCGGATCCGATCACGGATGTACCGTACCGACGCATTGTCCCATTTGGCCCGCGGTTCAACGGCGGTGCCACCGTGGCGGTGGCCGATGTCGGCACGTTCTCCGGCGGCGCGATGACAAACGGCTCGTCGCCAGATGGACGCGTGGAGATTGTGGTCGGTAACGGCCCCGGAACCCGATCGATCGTGCGGGTGTATGACGTGTCGGCGACACCGCGGGTGGTCGCGACGGTGCGGCCGTTCGCTGCGACGCTCCGCAGCGGCGTGAGTGTCACGTCCGGGCGCATCACCGCCGATAGCATCGACGACATCATCATCTCGGCTGGCCGCGGTGGCGGCGGTGCGATAGAGGTCTATGACGGCCGCACCGGGCAAGTCACCGGCGGCGGGCTCACCCGCGTGACGGCGGCATTTGCCTCGTTCGGTCGTCCAAACGCTCAGGCCTTCGTGGCTCCCGTTGATCTCACGGGTGATGGCCGAACTGACAGGCTCTTCGTGACGAAGGGTGACCCGCACTCGGGCTTCGGGGTCGGAGCATACGCGAAGAACGGCACGTTTATCGGCCAAGCGGCGGCGATCTCAGGGGCCCTCCGCATCGCTGCGCCCCGAACGCAAAGTGATGTGGTGACGACCCCATCAGGCCTCCAGTACCGGGAGCTCGTGGTCGGCACCGGCCCTCTGCCCACTGCCGGCCAGCGCATCACGGCCCACTACGTCGGGACCCTTACCGACGGCACGGTCTTCGACAGCTCGCGTGCCCGCGGCACACCTTTTCAATTCAACCTCGGGCTCGGCCAAGTGATCGCAGGCTGGGACGAAGCCTTCGCGACGATGCGGGTGGGCGGTAGACGGATCCTGGTGATCCCGGCGGCGCTCGCGTATGGCAACGTCGCGCGGCCTGGCATCCCGCCGGGATCCACGCTCGTCTTCGACGTCGAGCTCTTGGCAATCGGCTGAGCTCGGCGAATCGCTTACCAGCGGGCCTCGAGGCCGAGCGTGCCGCCGCCCAGCCAGAGTGTGCCGTTGCCGTCGACGGTGGTGCCAGCATCGGTGTTCGTGGAGAAGTCGAACTGTTCCGGCGCGAGCGCCACGCCCGTGAGCCAGAGCATGCTGTAGCCGACGCGGAACGCCCACACGTCGTCGATGCGATAGAGCAGTGAGCCTCCGACATCAAAAATGCCGCCGACGGTGGTCGTCGTGGAGCCGCGGGCGTCGCGCTCGACGAAGCCTGTTACGGTGTCAACGATCGGCGCCTGCGATTGAGACAGGATCGCGCCGGCAAGGCCCGCTTTGAGCCAGCCCTCGACCGCCCACCGCTGCCAATCAACGCGGCCGCGGGTGCCGATCTGGCTGCCGATGAGGTTTGAGCTTGATTGGACGTTGTACGTGCCAGTGATGATGTCGGCGGGGTTCGTATTGTCGGTGAGCGTGATCGATGCGTTCTCTTCGAGGCCGGCCCAGCGGGCGCCGGCGATCCAGTCCACGGTGGCCGTCGCACCCTGGCGTTCGAACTCGTAGGCGGTATTTCGCGGAAGGTGCACCCAGGCGTCGGTAAGCAGCACATTCAGCTCCGCCGAATTGAGTGTCGAGCCGTAGGTAGTGCGCGCAAGCGACGCATTCCGCAGACTCGTGACAACGCTCGACAGCGGCGGGGCCACCTCGAGGTTTCCATTGCCTCCGGTCGTCGTGTTGGAAAACATCCCGTAGACGCCGAGATAGCCAGCCTCCCAGCCGAGGCCGGATCGCCCGTGCTGGCCATAGAAAGCCCGCACACCAGGAGCGACGGGAAACTGCATGTCGCGAGAGGTGATCACCGGCGCGAGCGTGTCGCCGTTGATGATGAGGTCAGCAGGAGACACGAGGTTGTCTCGTTGCATGAAGACCGTATCGAACGTCGTGTACGTCTCCCACTCGCGGCAGCAGCCCGGCAGCCACCAGGGATAGTCGTGGTGATCAGCAAGAGCCGCGGGCATCACCGCGAGGAACACGGCGGGCAGAGCCAGCCAAGCAGCCAGGTTTCGGCGCGGGCCCGCGCCGGGTGCGTCAACCGCTCGCCACTGCATGTCGCCCCCCGATCCGAAGCCCAGGCATAACCGTCTCAGCAAGACCTTTCGGCAGCCGAGGCAGAATCATTGAATTCGGTCCAAGCGGGGCGGCGGACCTTGCGGATTGGGGCGAGAAAGCCGGCAGACCCTGCCGCTGCGAAATGCCCAGGTTCCGCATATGATGGTGGGTCATCTCAAAGCCCCCTGAGGAGGACCGCCGTGAATTTTCTCGAACAGGATGATCCCGAGGTTTGGTCTGCCGTGGCCGCCGAACAGGTGCGTCAGCAGGAAGGCCTCGAGATGATCGCCAGTGAGAACTTCACGAGCCCGGCCGTCATGCAGGCGGTGGGGAGCGTGCTCACGAACAAGTACGCCGAGGGCTATCCGGGCCGGCGGTACTACGGCGGCTGCGAGTTCGTGGACAAGGTCGAGGACCTCGCCCGCGACCGGCTCAAGAGTCTCTTCGGGGCCGAGCACGTGAACGTGCAGCCGCATTCCGGCAGCCAGGCCAACGCCGCGGTCTATCTCACGGCTCTGAAGACAGGCGACACCGTGCTTGCCTTCGATCTGGCCCACGGCGGCCACCTCACGCACGGCATGAAGCTCAACGCCTCGGGCATCTTCTACCACTTTGTCCACTATGGTGTTCGCCGTGAGGACCACCGCCTCGACTTCGATCAGGTGGCGCGGCTCGCCCGTGAGCACAAGCCGAAGCTCATCGTGGCGGGCGCGAGTGCCTACCCCCGTGAGATTCCCCACGGCACGTTCGCAGAGATCGCCCGCGAGGTTGGGGCGAAGCTCATGGTCGATATGGCCCACTACGCGGGCCTCGTGGCCGCCGGGCTCCACGACAACCCGGTGCCGGTCGCCGACTATGTGACGAGCACCACCCACAAGACGCTCCGCGGCCCGCGCGGTGGCATCGCAATGTGCCGAGAGGCTCATGCGAAGGATCTCGATCGGTCGGTATTCCCGGGGCTGCAAGGCGGCCCGCTCATGCACGTCATCGCCGGGAAGGCCGTGGCCTTTGCCGAGGCGCTGCGGCCGGAGTTCAAGGTCTACGGTCAGCGGGTGATCGAAAACGCCAAGACGCTCGCGGCATCGCTTGCTTCGGGCGGCGTGAAGCTCGTCAGCGGCGGCACCGACAACCATCTCATGCTCGTGGATGTGACGCCTCTCGGCATCGGCGGCAAACTCGCCGAAGAGACGCTCGACCGCTGTGGGATCACCTGCAACAAAAACATGATCCCCTACGACGAGCGGAAGCCGATGGATCCCTCGGGTATTCGCCTCGGCACGCCGGCGATCACGACGCGGGGCATGGGCACCGACGAGATGACCCGGATCGCCGCCTGGATTCTCCGGGCTCTCAAGAGCGCGGACGATAAGGGCGTGCTTGACGAAGTGCGCGGCGAGGTGGTCGATCTCGCTGAGCAGTTTCCCGTGCCGGCCGCACGGCTCGAGCAAGCGGTGGCGGGATAACCCAGCGCTCGGCTCCTCGAGCTCCGCTTCGCACCATTCGGCGCTGAGCGGCTACGGCTCCGCCGCAGACCGGAGCGACCTCAGACGACCCCTCCTTAGGGTGGTTTTTGGCCAGGGCGATTCGCCCCACCCCTGGTCGCTAGCGACCACCCCACCTGGGGCGATTCGCTCCACCCGCGAGGTCGATTCGCTCCAGTTGACGCGGATGCCCTCTTCAGGGACTCGTGTTGGTACCGGAAACAAGCGGATTTTTGCATCGAAGCGCCGAAGTCACAAAAAAGATGGCTTTGGCATCGAATTTGCACCCGTTCCTTCCGCATTTGTTCCTTGGTCGCGAGGCGAGAGGCCTTGGCTCTCGCCTCGCCAGCATCCGGTTCCTTGGTGACTCCTTCGATCATGGCCAGCGCAGTTCACATCACCGCCGCTCGACTCGCCGCCTGGGTTGGCGGCATGGTGGTTTCCGCCGTCCTGGCTGCCCCTGCCTTCGCGGCGGACGGCACCTGGAATGTGAACAACAGTGGCAACTGGAGCGCCACGGGCAACTGGTCAGGCGGCACGGTGGCCAATGGGGTGGATTCCACGGCGTTCTTGAGCAACGTCATCACCAACGACCGAACCATCACCCTCGATTCGGCCCGCACGATCGGCGGGATCACTGCCCAGGACACGACGGACGACTACACCATCTCGGGTGCCAACACGCTGACGCTTGATGTGACGACCGGCATCCCGACCCTCAATGTAGTTACTGCTGCCCAGACCCTTCGCATCCGCAGCGTGATCGCGGGAAGCGACGGTCTCCAAAAGACAGGAGCTGGCACGCTCCGCCTCAACGCCGCCAACACCTACACCGGTGGCACCACGCTCACCGCCGGCACGCTTCGGGTAGACGATGCGACGGGGCTCGGATCTACGAGTGCCACGCTGACCGTCAACAGTGGCACGGTGGATCTCCGGACCAGCGTCACCGTCGGCAATCTCACCGGTACCGGCGGTACGATCCAGCGAAGTGGGGGTGGGGGTGCTGTGATCCTGACCATCGGCAACGGCAACGCTGGCGGCGGCAACTTCCAGGGTGTGATCGCCGACGGCACCGCCACGACCGCGCTCACCAAGACGGGCACCGGCACGATCACGCTTTCGGGAGCCAATACCTACACCGGCACCACGACGATCAGTGGCGGCACGCTCCAAATCGGCAACGGTAGCACCACCGGCTCGCTCGCCACGACGAGCACGATCACGAATAACGCCACGCTTGCGTTCAATCGCACCAATACGATCACCCAGGGCACCGACTTTGCTTCTGTCATTGCCGGGACCGGCGGCGTGACCCAGCTCGGAAGCGGCACGCTGATTTTTTCAGGCGCCAACACCTACACCGGCACGACACTCATCAGTGGCGGCACGCTCCAGATTGGCAACGCTGGCACGACAGGCTCGCTCGCCACGACGAGCACGATCACAAACAACGCCACGCTTGCGTTCAATCGCACCAACACGATCACCCAGGGCACCAACTTTGCTTCTGTCATTGCCGGGACCGGCGGCGTCACGAAGCTCGGTGCGAACACGCTCATTCTGAATGGCACGAACACCTACTCCGGTGCCACTCTTGTCAGCGCTGGAACCCTCCGGGCCGGCGCCGCGGCTGGCGGGCAGGCCTTCGGCAACCTCTCTGCAGTCACGATGGCGGATGTCGCTGGGGCGGCCCTCGACTTGAACGGCTTCAGCCAGACGATCGGCTCGCTCGCAGGCGGCGGCACGACCGGCGGCACCGTGGCGCTCGGGGCGGGAGCCACGCTGACTTTTGGCGGCGACAACACGAGCACGGAGTTTGGCAGCACCATCAGCGGTACCGGGGGCATTACCAAGGTTGGCACAGGCACGTTCGCGGTTACCAACACGGTCATCCCCAGTGGCATCACAGTAACGGTCAGCGCTGGCACGTTCCAGCTCGGAAACGGTGGAGTCGGTGGCGCTCTCACGAGCCCCAGCATTGTCGTCAATAACGCTACGTACGCGTGGAATCGGAGCGATAACCGCGCACAAGGTGCGACTTCCGTCATCAATGGCACCGGCGTCTTTCTGAAACTCGGGGCCGCCATGTATACGCTGGGTGGCACCAACAGCTACTCGGGCGGCACGACCATTCAGGCAGGGACTCTCCAAATCAACAACGCGTCCGCCATAGGCTCGACGAGCGGCACTCTCACCGTGAATGCGGGCGGGCTCGACCTTGCCAACTTCAGCATCACCGTCGGCGACCTCACCGGCACAGGCGGCAGCATCACCAACACCGTGGCCGGTTCGCGCACGCTGACGGTCGGGCAGGGCAACACCGGTGGCGGCAACTATCAGGGGGTGATCGCCACCGGTACCGGCACGATCGCTCTGACAAAGGTCGGCACAGGCACCATCACGCTCTCCGGAGCCAACACCTACACCGGACTTACGACCGTGAGCGCCGGCACGCTCGCCCTGAGTGGCTCGGGCTCGATCAATGCCTCGAGCGGGATCGACGTCGGTGGGGGTGCCAGGCTCGCGGTCAACAGCTCGACCGTCCTCGCCTTGGCACCCACGCTCAATGGGGCCGGCGTTTCCAGCCGTGCTGTCCTCGGAGGCACCGGCTCGCTCAGTGCCGCGATCACCCTCGATAACGTGGGCGATGTGCTCTCCCCGGGCAACAGCCCGGGCATCCTGACCTTCGACACGAACCAGTCGTGGGGCTCCTCCAGCTATGACTGGGAGCTCAATGATTGGGTAGCCCAGGTCGCTGGCACGAACATCGACCAGATCAATGTCACGGGTTCTCTCAACCTTACAGGTGGTTCTGGCAGCTACATTCTCAATGTACTGTCGCTGACGGCTGGGAACGTGTCGGGCAACGTGCCCAACTTCGCCGAAACGAACAATACCTGGACGATCCTTGCCACCACGAGCGGCATCACCGGCTTCAACGCAGCCAACTGGACGATCAACACCAGCGGCTTCACCAACCCCAACACCGGGACGTGGGGCCTGTCCCTTGCCAACAGCAATCGCGACTTCGTCCTTACCTACACTGCGGTCCCCGAGCCAGGCACGATCATGCTGCTGGTCTGCGGCGGCCTCGCCTTCCTTGCGATCAGCCGCCGCTGGCCGCGTACGCCGGTCGTCGGGCCTGACGTGTGAACGCCCGTTGACAAGGGCAGCGAGTGCCACGCTCGTAGGGACTCATTCATGAAGGTTGTCGGGCGATGGGCCATCGTGATCGCCGTCCTGGTTGCAGGTGGCTTGGGTGGCCCCATTCGCGGTGACGAGCAGATGCATGACGTCGTCATCTACGGCGCCACGGCTGCGGGGCTGACGGCGGCGATTCAGGCGCGGCGGATGGATGCGAGCGTCGTGGTCGTCGAAGCGTCTGGCCATGTCGGCGGCATGACAACCGGCGGCCTGTCGAGCAGCGATGTTGGCAACGCGGGGGCGATCGGTGGCCTCGCTTCGGAGTTTTATTCCCGCGTGGGCAAGGCCTACGGCAAGAAAGAACGCGTCTTCCACTTCGAGCCGAAGGTGGCGTCGGCGGTTTTTGATGCGTGGCTGCGCGAAGCGGGCATCGAGGTTGTGACAAACGAGCCCATCGACCTCGCCAACGGCGTGCTCATGAAGGACGGCCGAATCGAGGAAATCGTCACCGAGTTGGGCCGGCGGTTTCGCGGGCGGATGTTCATCGACGCGAGTTTTGAGGGCGACCTCATGGCGAAGGCGGGTGTCGCATACACCGTCGGCCGCGAGCCCGAGTCGCAGTACGGCGAATCCCTCGCCGGCCGCACGGCTCGAGCAAGCGGTGGCGGGATAACCTGATACGGGCCCTGTTGCCCGTGCGTCAGGGGGCCGTCGCGGAGACGAAGCCCACGCCCCCCGTCCACGGTTCCACGGGCAGTCGTGCCCTGCCATGTCGTGCGCCGCTACGGGCCGTGGCCCGCGGGTCGACCGACCTTCTGGCGATCGACGATGCGGAGCTTCGGGAGGCCATCCGATTTCTTCGAGGGCACGCCTGCGAAGGGATCCATGTCGAGGACGTGGCGGCTCATCCGCGCGAAGGCTGTCGCAAATCATTTTGTTCTTGCCGCAATCGTCGCTTGTGGCCTCATGGGCTCGGGCTTAGACTGCATTTGGTGGGAGGGGTGTTCCCGTTGAGCGTGAAATCGACCGAGGCCTCTTGGACTTGCGACCATGCGACATCCATATCGCGGTTTTACTTTGGTCGAGCTCCTGGTGGTGATCGCGATCATCGCAGTCCTTATCGCGCTCTTGCTTCCGGGCTTGCAGGCGGCACGCGAGGCCGCTCGCCGTGTGCAGTGCAGCAACAATCTCAAGCAATTGGGCGTGGCGATTCAAAGCCACATAGGAGCCAACAACGAGACCTTTCCACGAGGGAATCCTGGCACGCGAAAGCACGGCCTCTTCACCTATCTCCTGCCCGGCATCGAGCAGCGGGCGATTTTTGACTCCATCAACCTCGACGCCGACGTGCCCACGGACCGCCAACACGTGCCTCCGCGGTACACGGCGATCCCGCAGTATTCCTGCCCCAGCTATCCGTTTGCCACGGTGATCACCCAAGGCTCCCCAAACACGCTGCCCTTCATGCAGGGTGCGCTGTCGCTCTATCAGGCGGTCGGAGGCACCATCCGAGGCACCAGCGATATCGGAACGCATAGTTGGTATGGCGATTATCCCAAGAACGGCCTCTTCCTTTGGGGCCGCGAACGGCGGGTTGCGCATGTACGCGATGGTCTGTCCAACACGCTCGCCATGAGTGAGTTTGTGCACCGCGACCTTCAGGGTGGCACTTACGCGGCAGGACCGGGCAATGTGCGACCTTGGCTCCTGGCCACGAATACCGACGCGGCCATCGGGGCACCGGCGAGTTACGTGATCAAGGCGGTGCAGCATCCGATCAATGCCCGGATCGATCGAATTGCCAACAGCGTTGGTTTCAACCACCTTCCGATGGGAAGCTACCACGCGAGTGGCGCCAACGGTTTGATCGCAGATGGCAGTGTCACGTTCTTCGCCGACGACATGGACCTCGAGATTCTCCGGTCCATTTCGACCTGCAACGGGGGAGAGATCAATGATATCGCACCGTAGGCTGCTTGCCGCGGAGGCTACCACGATAGTGTCGGAGGCATTCGGCGGCAGGGCGACTGCGCTCGATAGCTCAACCGCAGATACGTTTGCTTCGGCGATCACGAGCGCTGGCGGGTCGAGTACGTGGGGGGGCTGCCACGAGTTGTTTTGCAGAATGGCACCATCTCGAGCGAGTCGGACAACGCTGCGTATCGAAACCTCGGGTTCGTACATCAACGACGCCGGGCATCGACAGAAACGTCACGAACTTTGGAACCGGGGGAGTCACTAACGGGCGTGCTACGATCATCCGTCGGTCCGGCACGGCAATCCCTTGTCGCGAGCGAACATGATTCGGTGGTCTTGGGTCGGTGGTCTTGGGTCGGTGGTCTTGGGAATGCTCATGTTGTTGATGGGACAGATGGCAACACCGGCAGCCGAACGCTCACGGTTGAACTCAATCTGACTCCGGCCGGCCGGTACGCTTGGGAATGGCCAGGTGGTCCGACAGCGTCCTCGGTGACCTGGGCTCATTCAGGTACCAGGCCTGCCTAGATTTCGGTTCTATTTGGATTTCTCAGGGTCCTTCATCGTCAAGTGGCGCGATCAGCAATCTGACGCTCGTCCAGGTGCCCGAATCTGGTACGCTCGGCCTTCTCGTCATGGGCGTTGTGGCCTTGGGGCTTGCGCGGCGCCGATGGCGGTAGTGCCGCGCCCGCTGGGTCTTCTTCATGCAGTTCGTCGCCCGAAATGCCATGCTGGTTGTGGCGGTGCTGGCAGGAGCTTCCGGTGGTCCCGCCCGCGCTCACGAGCCCGTTCATGATGTCGTGGTCTATGGCGCCACGGCTGCGGGGCTGACGGCGGCGATTCAGGCGCGGCGGATGGATGCGAGCGTCGTGGTCGTCGAAGCGTCTGGCCATGTCGGCGGCATGACAACCGGCGGCCTGTCGAGCAGCGATGTTGGCAACGCGGGGGCGATCGGTGGCCTCGCTTCGGAGTTTTATTCCCGCGTGGGCAAGGCCTACGGCAAGAAAGAACGCGTCTTCCACTTCGAGCCGAAGGTGGCGTCGGCGGTTTTTGATGCGTGGCTGCGCGAAGCGGGCATCGAGGTTGTGACAAACGAGCCCATCGACCTCGCCAACGGCGTGCTCATGAAGGACGGCCGAATCGAGGAAATCGTCACCGAGTTGGGCCGGCGGTTTCGCGGGCGGATGTTCATCGACGCGAGTTTTGAGGGCGACCTCATGGCGAAGGCGGGTGTCGCATACACCGTCGGCCGCGAGCCCGAGTCGCAGTACGGCGAATCCCTCGCCGGCATTCGTCGCGGCGACCGCAAGCCCCGACCGCACTACACGCAGCGCGACAAAGACCATTTTGTCACGACGGTCGATCCCTTTGTCGTGCAAGGTGATCCGGCGAGTGGGCTTTTGCCATGGGTCAAGCGCGTCGAGTTCTCCACGTTCACAGACGGCGCCGGCGACGCAGGGGTGCAGGCCTACAACTACCGGCTCTGCGTGACCGATGACCCCAAAAACAGCATGCCGTTCGGGAAGCCGGAAGGCTACCGCGAGATCGATCACGAACTGCTGCTACGGGTGTTCGAGTCGGGCGATACGCGGCTCCCAATCCTGATCCACAAGCTGCCGAACCAAAAATTCGATTGGAACAGCATGCATGCTGTGGGCACCGATCTGCCTGGGGCGAGCTGGGCCTATCCGGAGGGTCGCCACGAGGAGCGGAAGCGCATCGCCGATGAGCATGTCCTCTACGCCCAAGGGATCATGTGGACGCTTGCCTATCACCCGCGGGTGCCCGAGAAGATTCGCGACGTGGTTTCGAAACACGGATGGTGCCGCGATGAGTTTGTGGCGACCGGCGGGTTTCCGCCGCAGCTCTATGTTCGCGAGGGACGTCGCATGATCGCCGACGCAGTTGTCACGCAGGTCGTGTGCCTAGGCACTGAGCCGTGCGAGGATCCGGTGGCCCTCGGCTCATTCGGCCTCGACTCCCACGCCGTGCAGTATTTCGTGACCGAGGCTGGGCATGTCCAGCGCGATGGGGTTTTTTGGAGAGTGCCCCCGAAACCGTATGGCATCTCATGGCGTGCCATTCGGCCCAAGCGAGACGAGTGCCTGAACCTCCTCGTTCCATCGTGCGTGAGCGCATCGCATGCGGCGTATGGATCACTCCGAATGGAGCCTGTCTACATGGCGATCGGCCAGGCGGCGGGCACGGCGGCGGTGCTCGCCATCCGAGCCGACTCGGCCATACAGGACGTGCCCTACGAAGCGATCCGCCAGCGGCTTCTTTCGGATGGCGCGCGGTTGTAGCGTGGTCGCAGCGCCCGCGTGCGGCCGCCTCGCGTAGGATGGCGGCGATGCAACGCAACCTCCCACCCAATCGCATCGACCGCCCAGCCACCGTCCGCTTGGGCCTCGTGCAGTCGGCTTGCACCGGTGATCGCGAGGCCAACATCGCCCAGGCCCTGGCGGGCATCGCCGAGGCCGCGAGCCGCGGGGCCACGGTCGTGTGTCTCCAAGAGCTTTTTGCTGGCGAGTATCCCTGCCAGATCGAGGATCAGGGGAAGTTTGCCGAGGCCGAGAGCGTGCCTGGACCGCTGACCGAGCAGCTCGCGGCGGCGGCGAAGAAGCACGCGTTGGTGCTCGTGGGCAGCGTCTTTGAGCGGCGAGCGCACGGCCTCTTTCACAATACGGCTGTCGTGTTTGATGCCGATGGCTCCGTCGCAGGCATCTACCGCAAGATGCACATTCCTGACGACCCTCACTACTACGAGAAGTTTTTTTTCACGCCTGGCGACACGGGCTTCATGAGCGTGCCGACGAGCCGGCTGGCGGTCGGTCCGCTTGTGTGCTGGGATCAGTGGTACCCGGAGGCGGCCCGGCTCACGGCGATGGCGGGCGCCGAAGTGCTCTTCTACCCCACCGCGATCGGCTGGCTCGATGGTGAGGAGTCGCTCCATGCCGCGCAGTACGAATCGTGGGACACGATGCTCCGAAGCCATGCCATAGCCAATGGCGTCTTCGTGGTGGCGGTCAATCGCACCGGACGTGAAGGTCCGCTGCGATTTTGGGGCGCGAGCGTGGTCTATGCCCCGAACGGGCAGCGTGTGGCCATGGCATCGCACGAGACAACCGAGGTGATCATGTGCGAGTGTGACCTTGCCCGGATCGAATGGTCGCGAACCCGCTGGCCATTCTTTCGCGACCGCCGCATCGACGCCTACGGTGGCCTCCTCGACCGATGGGGAGGCTGACGATGGCCTCGCCTGATGCCGTGACCCACCGGCTACCGGCTGAGTGGGAGCCCCATGCCGCCACCTGGATCGCCTGGCCCCATCGTCGTCAGACGTGGATCGGCCCGTTTGAGCCGATTCCGCTTGTGTATGAAAAGCTCGTGAGGCTCATCGCTCCCCATGAGCCCGTGCGGATCATCGGCTCGAGTGAGCTTCTTGCGCAGCCGCGTGAACGACTGGCTGGCGTGGCGAATATTGAATTCGTCACGATACGCACCAACGACTCGTGGGTGCGGGACACGGGGCCCGTCTTTTTACTCCGAAAGGACGCGGCCACCCCGGAAATTTCGCCTCGCGCTGCCGTCGCGTGGGGCTGGAATGCGTGGGGCGGCAAATACCCGCCCTGGGACGACGACGCCCGCGTCGCGAGGTCCATCGCGGTGCATCTCGGTCTCGACGTCTTTGAGCCCGGGCTCGTGCTCGAAGGGGGTGCAATCGAAACCGACGGGGCCGGCACGATCCTGGCCAACGAGCGCTGCGTCGTGGACGATCGGCGAAATCCCGGGCTCGATCGGGACGCGATCGAAGCCGCGATCCGTGGATGGCTGTGTGTCGAGAAAGTGCTCTGGGTGGGCGGCGACTTGGCGGGCGACGACACGGATGGTCATATCGACCAGCTTGCGCGGTTTGTGGCCCCCGGCCGCGTGCTTGCCGCGCGGCAGCCCGACCGGAGCGACCCAAATCATGCTGCGCTTGCCGCCAATCTTGAACAGCTCGCCACGTTCCACGACGCAGCCGGCCGTCGACTCGAGGTCATCCCAGTCGATATTCCATCGCGGTTTGCCTTCGAAGGGACGCAGCTCCCCGCGAGTCATCTCAATTTTTATGTGGCCAACGGGGTCGTTGCGGTGCCGGTCTTCGGGACTCCCACCGACGAGCCGGCGCTACGGATGCTCGAACAGTGTTTTCCAGGCCGAAGGATTGAGCCGGTCGACTGCCGCGAGCTCGTCCGAGGCCGCGGCGCGCTCCACTGCATCACGCGGGACGAAGCTGCCGCCCCATCCCGCGGTGTGACGCCATCGCGACACCTCGGCGCCGAGGTGCACGGCGATGCGTGATGCAGCACCATCGGCGACCACCATTCGGCCACGCGAAAGGGTGTGGTCGGCCCCGGCTGTCCGTGAGGTCTGGGCCATCGCCTGGCCGACCGTGCTGACCATGACCAGCTATACGGTCATGCAGTTCACGGACAAGCTCATGGTGGCCCAGGTCGGACCGCTCGAGGTGGCCGCGCAGGGAAATGGAGGCATCTGGGCCTTCAATCTCATGGCCATCACGATGGGCCTCCTGACGGTGATCAATACCTACGTGGCCCAAAACCTCGGTGCCGGCCGGCCCGAAGAAGGTTCGCGATACGCCTGGGCGGGCCTTTGGCTCTCGCTCGGGGCCTGGGCATTCGTGCTCGTGCCATTTGCTCTTCTGATGCCCTGGATCTTTTCCTTGATGGGGCACGAGCCACGGCTTCAGGAGCTCGAGACACAGTATGGCCAGATCGTGCTTGCAGGATCGCTCGTGCTCCTCGCGAACAAGAGCATGAGCCACTACTTCTTCGGCATGCACATGCCGAAGGTGATTGCCCTGGCCGCACTCATCGCCAACGGCTGCAACGTGCTGTTGAACTATGTCTTCATTTATGGCGAACACGGCCTACCCGCCCTGGGTTTGCCCGGAGTCCCCGGCATGCCCGCGCTCGGCCTCGCGGGCGCCGCGATCGCCACGGTGTTGGGCACCACGGTGGAGTTCGCCATTCCCATGGCCTGCTTCCTCGCGCCGGATATGGACCGCCGGTTCCGCACGCGAACCACCTGGCGGCTCGACCTCGCTGCCATCCGGGATCTCATGCGGCTCGGCTGGCCAGCGGCGCTCCAGTGGGGCAGTGAGATCGTCTGCTGGTCTGTCTTCATGTCGGTGCTGGTTGGCCAGTTCGGCACCGATCACATGACCGCGGCCTGGGCAGTGCTTACGTACATGCACCTGAGCTTCATGCCGGCAGTGGGCTTCTCCGCCGCGGTGGCGGCCATCGTCGGCAAGCGGATCGGTGAAGGGCTTCCCGACGTGGCCGCGGCCAGGGCGAGGCTCGGGCTCCAGCTCGCCATGGTGTACGTCACGCTCTGTGCCGTCGTGATGGTGGTCTTTCGAGAGCCGCTGGTGTCGGTCTTTGCTGGCGGCCCCGATACACCGCCCGAACGGGTCGCGATGATCGTGGCGATCGGCACGCGGCTGATGATCTGCGCGGCGTTTTTTCAGACGATGGATGCGGTCGGCGTTGTCTGCACGGGAGCACTCCGCGGCGCGGGGGATACCGTCTGGCCCGGCGTCGTCACGTTCATCCTGAGTTGGGTCTTCATCGTGGGCGGCGGCCAGGCATTTGTCGTGCTGTTCCCGAGCCTCGAGTCACTGGGGCCGTGGATTGGGGCGTCGTTTTACATCATCATCTTCGGTATCACGATGTTCCTTCGCTGGGAGAGCGGCCGCTGGCGGCACATGCACGTGATTGACCGTGGCCGTCACGACGCAGCCATGGCGATCCCTCTCCCCGGACCCCCCGGGACGGCAGGCGACGACGCGGTAGAGGATCTGGCGGCTGACGTGGCCGCGGAAGTCCTCCGTCAGCGGACGGACGAAAGCCCCGGTTTTCCAAGTTGATTCCGGCCTTGCCCTGGGCCCCGCCGCTTCGCCATCATCCCCGCCCCCCGGCACGCCGTCGGGGACCGCGGAGAGAGATGTCATGGAACAGTTTGCGACGGCCATCAAAGGACTCGTGTCGCTCCTTGCCCGCGTGTCCATTGCGGTGATCTTTCTTGTCAGCGCGCTGGGCAACAAGATTCCGCAGTTCCAACAGACGGCTGAGTACATGGCCTCGGAAGGCGTTCCCAATCCGCGGTTCGCGCTCTTTGGTGCAATCGGCCTCTTGCTGCTGGGCGGCGTTTCATTGATCGCCGGCGCCTGGACACGGTTTGGCGCCATCTTTCTGTTCGTGTTCCTCGCAGCCGCCACCTTCTACTTCCATGACTTCTGGCAGTTTACGGACGCGGCCCAGCGGCAGCTCCAGACGATCCAGTTCATGAAGAACCTCGCCATCGGCGGAGGGCTCCTTTCCCTCATAGCCTTTGGGGGTGGGCCGTGGAGTGTGGATGGCTGGATCGAAATGAAGCAGGAGGAGGCCGAGACGGCTCCGCCCGCCAAGGCTCGTTCGGTCACCAGGGTCCAGCAGGCGGCGTGAGGGTCGTCGGGGCCTGATTGGCGGCTCGTGGATTCCCAGGGGGTTTGATCATGGTCTTTTCGGTGGTCGTCCGTGCGTCTTCATGGATACTCCTCGTCGCCCTGCCCATCGCGCCGTCGCCCGTGTTCGCTACAGACAAACCGATGCCAATCGCAAGCGCTCCAGGTGTTCCGGTTGGCCGCCCGTTCGGTGTGCTGCCGGATGGCCGAACAGCCACGCTCTACACGCTCGAGGTGCCAGGTGGCTGGCGGGCCACGGTCACAGACTTCGGGGCCATCCTCACGAGCTTTCTCGTGCCACCGGCTGCGGATGATCCATCTGGAAAACCCGTCGATGTCGTCCTCGGCTTCGACTCACTCGACGGCTATGTGGCCGTTCATCCCTACTTCGGCGCGATCTGCGGGCGATGTGCGAACCGCATCGCGAGGGGCACGTTCGAGCTTGGCGGCCAGACCTACCGGCTCGCAACGAACAATGGCGCCAACCATCTTCATGGCGGCCTCGAAGGCTTCGACAAGAAGCTCTGGAAGGCAACGCCTCGGGCCACGGCTCGAGGGCCGGCCATCGAGCTCGAGCTCGTCTCGCCCGATGGCGAGGAGGGATACCCCGGCCGGTTCGTTGCCAAGGCGATCTACACGCTCACACCCGCTGGTGAGCTCATCGTGGAGATGTCGGCCACGACCGATGCCACCACGATCGTGAACATGGTGCACCACTCCTACTGGAACCTCGCCGGTCAAGCATCGGGGTCAATCAAGGATCACGAGTTGGCAGTCGAGGCCGATCGCTACCTGCCGGTGGATGCCACCAGTATCCCGACCGGAGCCTTTGCGATGGTCCAAGGAACGGACTTCGACTTCCGACCCGAACGAACGCCATGGCGCCGCTGCGGGCACGCGATGGAGACGCTCCCACCAAACGCCCCGCCGGGCGTCGCTCGGGGCGTCGATCATGCCTATGTGCTCCGAGGCTGGCGGCCAGACGGCGAGCTCCGTCGCGCGGCGACGCTCCGCGATCCGAAGAGCGGTCGCACGCTCGAGATACTCACCGACCAGCCAAGCATCCAGGTCTACATGGCCAACTTTCTCGACGGCTCGCTGACAGGCAAGGAGGGTGCAGCGTATGGCCCGAACGCGGCCATCTGCCTCGAGTCGCAAAAATTCCCGGATTCGATCCACCATGCCGACTGGCCCAGCGTGCGGCTCGAGCCGGGGCAAACCTACCGGCACATGATGGTGCACCGCTTCACGCGCTAGCGCCGAGGCTTTGCGGCGGCGGGCGATAGCGCCGCACTCGAGACGTGACTCGCCAGGGCGGCGAACAATCTCGTAACCGACTGGCCCGCAGGCGCCGGAATGGGATCAGGAGCGCCGAAGATTCGGTTGCCTCGGCTCTCGATTGCCCGCTTCCCGGGCATCGGTCCAAACGTGAGGCCCAATTCGTAACGACCGGTGGATCCCAGAACCCCAGACCCCGCCCGATTCGGGTTGTACCGTGAATTCCCGTAGCCCGAGACACCGATGAAGAAGAAACCGGTGGCCTGCGGCCGGATCACGATGCGGCTGTCGAGCGTGCCACTGGAGTCGTCGTTGGCGGCAATCTGACGGCCGCGCGAGTCAAACACACGAAGGAACGTGTCGAGCGACGACGATCCAGGCAGCCGTTCGGCAATCGTCTGGATAACAAGCGTCTGCCCCTTGGCCACCCGCACGCGGTAGAAGTCGACATCCCGCCTCCCAAAGCTTCCGTCCCCCACGATGCCCGCAAGGCGAACTTGGCCCGACGTGGCCGTGACACGGAATGCCCCTAGGAGTGTGTCGCCCACGTCGACCACTGGCGCAGGCGGGGAAGGTGGCGGTGGTGGCTCTGGATCTTCACCCGGCGGTGGATCGGTGGGAGGTGGGGCTGGGGGACCTCCTACCCGGATCGCCTGCACGGCAGCAGCGGCGTTGATGACGCCGCCGGTGACGACCCGACCCGCCAGTCCTGCGACGGATCGCGTGGTCGACAGGAGAGCAGAACGAAGCTGGGCTGCCGTGGCGTCCGGGTTGGCGGCAGCCATCAGGGCGATCGTGCCGGCTACCTGGGGCGTGGCCATCGACGTGCCGCTATAGCTGGCATAACGGGCATTGGGCACGGTGGAGACGATGCTCACGCCGGGCGCCGCCACATCGACGGTGGTGGCACCGTAATTCGAGAAGCTTGCCAGCCGCTCTGCGCGGTCGGTGGCGGCGACGGCGATAATGGAATCGTCGGGATAGTTCGACGGATAGTTGGCAACCTGATCGTTGTTTGCGGATTCATTGCCGGCGGCGGCCACGAAGAGCGTGCCGGCCCGGCCGCCCGCGGCGATCGCATCGCGGAGGGCGATTGAGGCGCCACCACCCCCCCAGCTATTGTTCGTGGCGACGACATTGATCCCGAAATCCCGCCGCATCCGTGTCGCGTAGTTGATCGCCGCGATCGCGTCCGACGTCGAGCCACTGCCATCGGCATCGAGAAACTTCAGCGCCATGATCGAGACGTTCCAGTTCACGCCGGTGACCCCCGTGCCGTTATTCCCCACGGCGCCGATGGTGCCGGCTACGTGCGTGCCGTGCCCCTGGTCATCCATTGGGTTGCCGTTTCGCCCGGCGAAGTTCCAGCCGTAGATGTCATCGATGAAGCCATTGCTGTCGTTGTCGAGCCCGTCGCCGGCGATCTCCCGGGGGTTCCGCCACATGTTCGCGGCGAGGTCTGGGTGCGTGTAGTCGACACCCGTGTCAATCACGGCGACGACGACGCTGCGTGATCCCGTCGTCACATCCCACGCGGCGGTGGCGGCGATATCGGAGCCGACGAGCCCCCCGGAACCACCGGTGTTGGCCAAGCCCCAGAGCTGGGAAAACATCGGATCGTTCGGTCTTGCCGACGACGTGATCGCAAAATCGGGTTCGACATAGTCCACCGTCGTCGTTGCCGTCGCCCAGCCGAGCACATCCACAACGCTGGCCCCCGGCGCCGTCAGCGAATAAAAGCCCTCACCGAGAGGCTTGCTCTGCCAGCCCGCGCCACCCGGCAGGTCGATCGCAAGGGCGGTCGCCGAAGCCCGCACGATCCATGAATCAGCCTGGACCGAAACCTGCGAACCCTGCCAATCGAGTTGGGAGACGAGCATTGGCCCCGCGAAGTCGACCGCCAGGAGGGCCCGGCGTTCGAGCGGCTCACTCGATAGGAGGAGCCTGGCTTGCCGCGGCCGCGACCTGCTGCGGCCGACGAGTCTCACAAGACCGAGAGATCGGAACATGGCCCACCCCCTCGTGCTATCACCCGAAGGTTCCTTAACGAAACTCCAGTTTGACCCCGACCGACCGTATTCCTACTCCTGGCGGTTCCGAAAGTCAACGCGCCGCCGCCCTCTCCTTCGACTCGCTCGGCCTGATTCGACCTCACGGGTGGCCGCGGCTATCCTTCCCGTCACGAACGGTAGCAACGCCGTAGGTTCACTCGTTGGCCACTCAGGGGCGCAGGGATGGTTTTTCCGATTGGCGACGACAATTCCGACCGACAGACATTTCCGTTTGTCACGGTTGCCCTCATTGCGGCAAACGCCTTCGTGTTCGCCGTCCTCCAGCAGGGCTTCAATCCGGAAGGAATGAACGAAAACTTCACGATGGCCTACGTCCAGGTGCCCGCGGAGATCATCTCCGGCAAGGACGTAGTCACGCCCGACGAGGTGAGGGTCATCCAGACGCCGCAGGGGCGGGTGGAGGTGCCCGTATCGGGGCTTCGCGAGACGCCGATCCCCGTATGGCTGACGCTCCTGACGGCCATATTCATGCACGGCAGCGTGATGCACCTGCTGGGCAATATGTGGTTCCTGTGGATCTTCGGCGACAACGTCGAGGACGACATGGGGCATGGAATCTACCTGGGCTTCTATCTCGCCTGTGGCATCTTGGCGTCGCTCGCCTTCGTGGCCTTGAATGCCACCGGCGAGGCGGCTCTTACACCTTGCCTGGGAGCCAGTGGGGCGATCTCCGGAGTACTCGGTGCCTACCTGGTGCTCCACCCGAACCGCCGTGTGAAAGTGATAGCCGTACGGATGCTGATCGATGTCCCGGGCTATGTGGCCGTGGGCATCTGGTTTCTGTTTCAGGTCGTGAGTGGCTTTTTTGACTCCGGGAGCGGCGGTGGTGTTGCCTACTCGGCCCATGTGGCGGGCTTCGTCGCGGGCATCGTGCTGGCCAAGCCGATGAGCCGCCGTCGTGCTCGGTCGGAGGCCGACACGCTTGTCAAATGGCACCGGCGGATCGGCTGATGCTCGTGGGCTTCGGCGTTGCGCTCACCGCCACCCGTACGCCGTGATCCCTTCGAGGTCGCGGACGTAGATCTCGCCCCCTTCAACGGCCAGATGAGCCCAGCTCTCCTCCTCGGCCACCGGCGCCTCGCCGATGAGCTCAAAAGCCTCCGGTGTGGCCCTGATGAGCCGGAGCACACCTGTTTCGTCGAGGGCCAGAATCCGATCACCAGCGGCCACCATGCTCCAGTACTTGCCGAAGGGCTTTGTGATCCAGTCCTCCTTGCCAGTGGTCAGATTGAGACACGCGAAGCGTTGGTTGCGGAGATGGACATACGCATGATCCCCGATAACGATCGGACTCGACATATAACCCTGCACCTTGTTTCGCCAGACCTGACTCACCGGCTCTTCGGCGGCGGTAGGATCGACCGCAAACAGGAACGAACCGCCCCCATAGCTTGTCGTAAACACGTGTCCGCCGTGGACGGTGGGGGTGACAATGTTCATCCCACGAAAGGCTTCGACGGCTGTTTTCCAGAGGACCGTACCCTTCTCGGGATCGACGCCGGCCAGGGCATCGCGTGCCTGCACGAGGATCTGAGGCACGCCCCCCAGCACGACCGAATACGGCGACGAAAACGCGCTCCCATTCATGCCACCGTCATCCTCGAGGACCCGCCAGACGACCTTGCCGGTTGCCTTCTCGAGTTTCACGAAGCCCGATCCGGCCTGAACGAAGACATGGTCACCGATGACGAGTGGGCTCGAGACAAACCCAAACGCGGGAAGCGGGCTCTTGAATGCCTCCATGAAGTCCACACGCCACACCTCCTTGCCCGTTGCCACATCGAGGCAAACCAGAAGATCTCGCATGCCGGCGATAAAGACGCGGCCCTCATCGACGCACGGCGTGGCCCTGATCCACGACCCGTTGGAGGCGGCAAAGAAGGGCACGCTCATCCCGCCATCCCACTGGGCATGCCAGAGCTCGCGGCCGGTGGCACGGTCGAGGGCCCGGACATGCTCGGTCTTATCATCCCGTGTCTCGGTGACGATGACGGCGGTGCCGGCGATCACGGGCCCGGAGTAGCTCGGGCCAAGGTCGGTCCGCCAGCGTTTCTCGAGCCGGTCCGGGGCGAGGCCATCGGGCCAGTTGGCGTTGGCGACGAATCCATCGCGTGCCGGCCCGCGCCACTGGGACCATGACGGGTCTGCGGCCGGCCCCGACGCGGCGACAATACCCGCGACCAGAGCCACGAGAATTCCGGGAACACTGCGAACGACGATCGATTCCATGCACGGGGCTCCCGAAGCTGCAAAAGATGCCGTAGCATAGGGCCTCGTCCACCCACGGCGAGAGGCCAGGAGCGATTCCCCCTATGACAGAACCCATCCAGCGGATCCTCGTCGGACTCGGCACCAGCCGAACCGCCAGGAGCGTGACCGAACACGCAATCGATATTGCGAAGCCTCGTGGAGCGATCGTCACGGGCTTGGCAGTCACCGATCCGGTACGGCTCGAATGGACGGGCCCCCGGCCGATGGGCGTGGGTGTGGAGGAGCGGACAACCGAGCTTCGGAAGAGCCGGTATGAACGAGCCCAGGCGGATATCGCCGCGGCCGGCGCCGAGTTTGCTGCCCGGTGCAGTGCTGCGGGCGTCGCGCACATCATCGACGAGGAGACAGGGGATCCGTTCGATGTGGCCGAGGAGCTTGTCCGGTACCACGACATGTGCGTGTTTGGCCTGCGAGGCCTCTTCGAGCACGACGTGGTGCCTGAGCCGGTCGACGCGCTCGAGCGGCTCGTGTCGGCGGGTGTGCGTCCGATTCTGGCCGTGGGCGAAGAATTTCGCCCCATTCAAAAGGTGCTCGTGGCCTATTCCGGATCGATCGAGAGCGCCAAGACCTTCAAGCACTTCGTGCAGTCTGGCCTCTATGCCGATGCGACGATACGGATCGTCCACTTTGGCAGCGACGATGAGGCAGCCAATCGGCGGCTCCAGAAAGCATCGTTGTACTTCGCGGCCCACGGCCGAGCGGTCGATACCGATCACGCGCCGGGGAATCCTGCGACGGCGCTCGTGCCGTACGCGACGACCTGGGGCGCCGACCTCATCGTGGCCGGGAACAGCGCGAAGAACCTTCTCATGCGGAAGCTCTTCGGTGAGACTGCGCTCCAGCTCCTTCGAGAGAGCACCCTGCCGTTGTACCTCGCTCAGTAATCGCCAGCGGTCATGGGGTGTGGGCCGGAGCCGTTGCCGTCGAAGAGCGGGCGTTCTCATCGGTCGAGGTACGGGTGAGGATCGCAGTGATGCGGGCCGTGAATGCAGTGGGGGACCGTGCTGCAAAGAACTCTGCCAGGCAAGACGGATCGATCGGCTTCGAAACCCGGCCGTCGATGGCCCCTGCGAGCTCGGCTGCTGAGCAATCGGGCGACACGCGGGTGGCGAGCGAGTCGGGCAGCTCCGCGAAACTTCCGGCATCGGTGACGACGAGAGGTCGTCCGAGTGCCAGGACCTGATTGACGACCCCGGAAGACTCGCCAAACGTGCGGGAGCGGAGCTGCACCGCGACATCGATCCCACGCATGGCCTCGCGGAGCGCCTCGTCGCCCGGCGAGTCGATGACATCGACAGAGGCCTTTCCGATAATCCCGGCCCGTCGGCAATAGCGACGGGCCTCCCAGCCCGCGATGATCAGTCGCACGGGCCGATGGCGACCAAGGATCGTCACCGCCTCAGCAACGAGATCGAGTCGCTTCATGTCGCCTGCCAGGCCGAAGCTCCCCACGTGAAGAATCTCATCCTTCGCGGTCACGCCGGAGATCGTGACACCTGAATTGACCACGGGATTGAAGGCTACGTCGATGGTCCATCGATCGGCCAGGCTTCCGAGAGTCGCGCGAATGAGGTCGCGGCACGCGGCCGAGTTCACGATGACACCATCGAGCTCCGCTCGCTCGGCCAGGAAGCGGAGCCAGTGGTGGAGGGTTGGCTTTGCGGCGAGCGCCCGTGAAATCCAGTCTGGATTCGGGCCTTGAGCCGTCGGCGGAGGTGGAAGCCGCTGGGACCGCGCGCTATCGCCGAGCCACGATCGGAACAGTGATTCCAGCCCACATTCGTGAAGGTACACCAGCCGTCGCATGGGAGACCCGCGGGACCGCATCATCGCCTCGAGGACTCCCACATGGTGGGGAGAGTTGCCGAGCACAAAGATGGCCGCATCGTGATGATCCCGAATGGACGACGCCGGGAAAACCTCCGCCGGCAGGACGCGGCTCGATGGAAGCAGTTTGTCTTGCGCGGGGAGCGCGGGGCCCGGGTTGGCGTCGTAGAACGTGGTCTCCCACTGGTCGCTCTGCAGGTGCGCCAGCGCCATGTTTGCGGTGCCCGTGCGAGCTGGTGGGAGGGCAGCGACGACGGCAAGCCGAGGATGGGCGGGCATGGAGAAGGCCCTGGAGCGTGCCGGTTGGGCGATCGAGGCCATCACCGCACCGGCCGCTTTGTCCCATCCCATTTCCTGCGACAAGAGCCGTTTCCCGAAAAGGCGAGACGCGGCCTGGAGCTCAGGGCTCTGCACCGCTCGGATCATGGTCTCGGCAATGGCGGCCGAATCCTCTGGATCACATGCCAGCTCTGGAATCACGAGCTCTGCCACGCTCGACACGTTCGAACCCACGACTGGGGTGCCGCAGCCATGAGCTTCAAGCACAGGGAGCCCAAGCCCCTCGTAGCGTGACGGGTACACAAGCAGAGCTGCGTGCTGAACGAGTGGCACGAGGGCCTCATCCGGAACATACCCGGTGCAGCGAATCGTGCCTTCCGGGAGACCGAGCGAGTCCGCCAGGCGATGGATGCTGGCGATTCGAGACGCCGAGAGTGAGCAGACGATTGCCAACTGATACTCCGGATGGTCGCGGTGGAAGATCGCGAATCCGCGGACAGCAGTGTCGAGATTCTTTCGCCAATCGTCGCCCCCGATGCAAACGCAGTAGGGCCCCGTGAGGCCGTATCGGGCCGGCACGTCGGCCGTGGAAGCGACGGAGCGTGCCATCAGCGCACGCTTCGCATGGTCAATGTCGCCGTAGATGCAGTGGACTCGGGCTGGATCGACGGCCGCATGGCGGATGACATCGCGCCGCGTCGCCTGGCTGATGGCGAAGAGATGATCAGACTGTCGCAAGACGCCGAGGCAGTCGTGGTACTGGCGACGGGCTCGTTCGCGGTCGAGATAGCGCTGAGGAAACAGCAGGGGAACAAGGTCGTACACGATGCCCAGCCGCTGGGGCCGTTGGGTGCTGAGCCATTCGGGCAGGAGTGAGTCGGCGGTATGACGATGGTCCGGAAGGAAGAAACATCCCGTGACGAGGACGTCGATTCGGGGCACCCGCTGCAAATCGACGGACGTGCACCATGCCGCGTGATTGGCCAGCTCGGAGGCCCTCGACGGCAACGGCCGACGGGGATCGTGCCAGAGGAGCCAGTGGTGTTCCGGCCATCCGCGCACAAGCTCGATGGTCAGACTTTGGACGTATGCCGGGATGCCCCGATCGCCGTTGAACTGGGCGGCGCGAAGGTCAACGAGGATCGTGCGGCTCGTCATGCGGCGTCCCGAGACGGCTCTCGCCGACGGGACGCTGAGCCAGCTTCGGCTTGGTCGAGTCGCATGTAGGCGAGCCCGGCCGTTTCACGCAGGAGCCGCTCGAGCTCATCGACGCGACGCTCAAGCCGACCAATCCGCCCGCCACCTCGGGTGATCCTGCGGAGCCCGCTCCGAAGGATTCCAACGAACGGCCGCATGCACCGCTTCTCGAAAGCCCTCACCCAGCGTCGGAATGGCATGGGAAACGTCCTCCGCTTGCTCAAAGATCGACAGGCGTCAGGCGGCCGCGGCGCCGCATCGTGAGGCCTGGGCGGCTTCCGCGGCAACCAACATCTGCCCGGCGGTGTGGCTCCATGGCGTGGGTTGGAAGCCGCTGCGAATGGCATCCTCCCGAGACGCTACCCAGGCGGGGTCAGCGAGCGTTCGATCGACGAGTGCGACGAGGCCGTGCACGTCAAAGGGGTCGAAGAACACCGGGAGATCGTGACTGATTTCGGGGATGCTCGTGGCGTTCGATGCCAGGCAGAGCCGGCCATGGCCGAGGCTCTCGGCGACGGGGAGGCCCCAGCCTTCATACCGCGAAGGATAGATCGTGGCGGCGCAGTGCCGGTAGTACCACGCCAACTCGTCATCGTTCACGCCTTGAAGGAAATGGATGCGGCCGTTCACCGCTTGATCGTAGCGAATCTCGCGGAGGAGATCGGTGACGTAGAGGTGAGGCAGGCCAAGGCAGACGAGATCCGGGCAGCTCGCGGCGTCACGGGCCGCCAAGACCTGCCAAGCGTCATAGAGAAGGCGGTGGTTCTTGCGGACGTCGAGCGTGGACACACACACGAAGAATGGACGCTTTGGCACGAAGCGAGGGAGCGGCGGTGTCAGATCTGACGCTGACTCCAGTGCGTCCCCCAGCCGTACGACCGTGATCGGCGGAACGGCCAGGTGGCTCTCGGCACAGTACGTTTCGATCTCGCTTCGGGAGAACTCGGAGATCGTGATCACGCCATCCGATTCCGTCAGCAGGTTGCGGACCCAAGCGGTGAACTGTCGTGCCGTCGCCCCATCGACCCACTGGGGCTTGATGGTCGGGATGAGGTCGTAAATCATCCGGAGCACGGTGACGCCACGGGTTCGGAGGAACGCCGCGGCTTCCGCATGGCCCGGAATCGTCCACGATGCGCAGAGCGAGAATAGGATGTCGCCTGCGCCACCGATGCCCCCGGTCGGAAGCGGCGGCATGGGCCGCGGGACCGTTCGGGAACCTCGGGAGAGGCAGGCTCCGGCGATTGCGGGCATCCGGAACCGCACGCCCGCCCAACGCACAATCTGCTTGCCGAGCTTTCTCGCGGCATGCCTGAACTCGCGCACGGACCATCGGAGATCGGCGGCTGCCGTGGTCGTGCCGAAGATCACGTCGCGGGTGCGCCACCGCTTCTTCTTTTGAGGAGTCTCTGGGGCGTGAGCGCCCGGTGTGGCGGAGGCTGCTGGCCTGGCGGGAGCATCTTCGACCCAAGGAAAATACCGGGTCACTTCCTCCGGCAGATCGTGAACGTTGATTGCATCGAAGCGGCGCTGCCGGACGTCGTAATGGACGAGCCGGGGCGACACGCCGCGGGCGACGAGACCGTTGAGGATGCCAACGGTGGTTCGCTGGATGCCCGTCAGGTTGGGCAGCTTCCAGGTCATCAGGTCGGAGACGTCGTACCAGACTGTCACGTCGAGCGGTCCTCGGAGGGAGAGCAGATGCCTCAGGCAGCGGGGCGGGCTTGTGCCAGGTAGTGACCAGGCACCAGGGTGAATCCGTCGGTGATGTTGGCTGGGTATGAGAGAGGGCCTCGGAGCGCGGGCTCTTCGCGACGATAGTAGAACCGATTGAGGCCGTCGAAGAGAGCGTATTCGTAGCCATGCTGGAAGAGGATTCCCTCCCAGTCGAACCACGACGGTTCGTACGAGTAGGGGTCACAGCCCGGAAGCTTCGGCTTGATTGCCTCGAGGAGGATGACCCTCGGCCGAAAGGATCGCCAGTCGTTCCCGAGGAGAACATCCTGTTCCGCCCCCTCGACGTCGATCTTCAAAAAATCGACGTCGCCCGGTGGAAGCTGCTTGGCGATCTCGGCAAGCGTGGTCATGGGCACGGTGTGGGTCGTTCGTTTGAACCCGAAGGCCTCGACCGCTCGTGGGTCGAAGGTCTCGCGGTACGTCGATAGGCCCGAGTCGCCCCATTCATGGAACTCGATGTCCCCGACGTGCGCGCCGCACACCACATTGAGGTTCCAATCGCGTGGCCGCTGGGCCTCGAACTTCTCGTGGAATCGCTTCACAGGTTCGACGTTCACGCCCGACCATCCGCGGTCGTAAAAGTGCTTCGTCACCGAGTCGATGGCGGGATCGAATCCGCCGACGTCGACATAACGGCCATGGTCGACGGTATGAAAGACGCGTTGCAGCACGACATCTTCGAAGTTCTGAGCGTACGAGATCATCATTGGGAACGGCTTCCTACGAAAGGAGACGGGACGCGGCGAGGCGGCCGTGGAGATGGCCTGGGCGACGTGAATCCGCGATCATGCCGCCCGCCGTCCGGCTTGAGGCAAGCCTTTGATCACCGCCTCCTGGCGGGCCAGCCCGAGGTCTTCCTCGACCATCATGTCCACGAGGTCTTCAAAACTCGTCTGGGGTTTCCAGCCGAGGCGCGTGCGCGCCTTCGTCGAATCTCCCAGGAGGAGTTCGACCTCCGCAGGCCGGAAGTAGCGGGGATCCACTTCCACGAAGTCGGCATAGTCGAGGCCCAGCCGACTGAAGGTCTTCTCGCAGAAATCGCGGACCGAATAGAGCTCGTTCATCGCGATCACGTAGTCGTCGGCCTCGTCCTGCTGAAGCATCAGCCACATCGCCTCGACATAGTCGCCAGCAAAGCCCCAATCACGCTGGGCGTCGAGGTTGCCGAGGTAGAGCTTGTCCTGGAGGCCGAGCTTGATTCGGGTGGCGGCCCGCGTGATCTTCCGAGTCACGAAGGTCTCGCCGCGGCGGGGACTCTCGTGGTTGAAGAGGATGCCGCAGGAGGCATGCAGGCCGTAGCTTTCCCGGTAGTTGATCGTAATCCAGTGGCCATAGACCTTGGCCACACCGTAGGGGCTGCGGGGATAGAAGGGGGTCGTTTCCTTCTGCGGTGTCTCCACCACCTTGCCGAACATTTCGGAGCTTGAGGCCTGGTAGAAGCGGATCTGCTCGCCGGTGTTGTCCTGAACGTCTCGGATCGCTTCGAGCAGCCGAAGCGTGCCGACGGCAGTAACGTCGGCCGTGTAGGCAGGCTGGTCGAAGCTCACCCGCACGTGGCTCTGCGCGGCGAGGTTGTAGACCTCGTGCGGCTGAACTTCACGGATGAGGCGAACGAGTCCGTTGCCGTCGGAGAGGTCGCCGTAGTGCAGATGGAGGCTCGGTGAATCGCCGAAGATGAGGTGCTCGATCCGCTGGGTGCCAAACGTGCTCGAGCGGCGGCGAAGCCCATGCACTTCGTACCCCTTGGAAATCAGCAGCTCCGCGAGATACGAACCATCCTGTCCGGTAACACCAGTGATCAGAGCACGCTTGCTCATGGGAGCTCCTGCTGAAAATCGGGTCATGTGGGGGCCGCTGGCGGCTTGGGCGAGAAGCTAGCAGGGGCCACGAGGGCGAGGAATGCCATTTTCAGGCCGTTTTTCGAGGTCAGGAAGCGTGGAAGGCCGGCGCGAGGCCGTCACCAACGGGGCCACGCCAACACCAGCGGCCGCTTCAGCCAGTCTGGCCGATGATGGATTCATACACGCGGGCGTAGCCACGGGCCGTAGCGCCCCATGAGTAGGTCGCAGCGTGGGCCTTCGCTCGCTCGGCAAAGCCGTGGTCGGCAGCCCAGGTAGCCATCCCTGCGCGGAAGGTCGAGACCATCGCCAACGGGTCGAACGAATCAAGGTAGAAGCCGTGCTCGCCGGCGATCTCCGGCAGGCAGGTCGTGCGGGCCACGAAGACCGGCCGGCCCGCGTGCATCGCCTCCAGCACAGGGAAGCCAAAACCCTCCGTGAGCGAAGGGAAGAAGAACGCGTCGCACTGCTCGTAGAGCCACTGGCGGTCAGCGTCGTGAACCTCGCCCGGCAGGAGCACGCGGCCCTCGAGCCCGCGGCGGGCGATCTCGCGGCCGAGGAAGTCGCCATAGGGCGTTGCCTTCTTCCCAGCGATCACGAGCCGCCGATCGGGAATCCGCTCGGCCAGATCGAGCAGCACATGAAAATTCTTGTGGGCGAGGCAATTCCCGATCGTCAGGAGAAATGGTCCCGGCGGAAGCCAGGGCGGGCGAGTCACCGCGGCAGCAGGGGTTGGTGGGAGGCCGAGTGGCACGACATGGAGCGGCCGGCCGCCGAGAATCAATCGCGACGCAACATCATCGGCGACGAACTGCGAATCGGTGACGACGGCGACGGAGCGATCGATCTTGGCCTGAATGTCTGCGAGCTTGCGTGAGATCTTCGCGACCTGTTCGTCGTGGGGTGCCTCATGGAGAAAGTTCAGGTCGTGGATCGTCACCACAACGGGCACCCGCGAATCGAACGGAAGGTATTTCGACATCTGATTGGTGACATGCCAGAGGCTCACATCCGGAGGCGGCAAGAACGGGCGAAGAATCGGTCGCACGAATCGCCACAGTGACTCCTTCTTCCAGCGGGCGACGGCGATGCGATCGAAGTCACCTGTTGGAAAGTACTTCTGGGCTTTCGCGGGCAGGAAGAACACCGGCTCGAACCGGCCTGGAGCCACCTTTAGCAGCTCCTTTGCCAGATAGAGCGAGAACCTCCCCAGGCCGCAGTTGATGTGCCGCAGCTTCTCGAGATCGATGACGATGCGGGGTAGGGATGCGGACATGAATGGCTCGGCGGGAGGCCGCCATCTTGCCGTCGAGGCACGCGGCCGTACAAGCGCCGATCCTGATGCGTGTCGTTCGAGCCCCGAGCCCCGCGAATTGCGGCCCATGCGGCGCGAGCGTAGGCTTCCATTCCGTCGTCAGCCACCTTCCTGGAGTGTCTTCATGATTCGTCGCGTGCCCGCTGTCATCATGGCCCTGTTTCTCGCCGCCGTTGTGGTCGCCCTGCCGACTCTGGCCGCCGACACCGAGGCAGCACCCGGCTGGCGGACGCTCTTCAACGGCACCGACCTCACCGGCTGGGACGGCGACCCGGAAATGTGGAGCGTCCGTGACGGTGTCATTCACGGAGAGACGACGAAGGAACGCAAGGCCAACGGGAACACATTCTTGATCGCGAAGGATCTTCTGCTCGAAGACTTCGAGCTCGAGCTCTCGTTCCGCTGCACGGCGAGCAACAACTCCGGCATCCAGTACCGGTCCAAGCACATCACCGAGGGCAACCCCAAAAATCTCTGGGTTGTCCGCGGGTACCAGCATGAGCTTCGCAACGAGAAGAAGCTCCCCAACGTGGCGGGCTTCATCTACGACGAGGGGGGCAAGCGTGGGCGGATATGCGCGGTAGGCGAGCAGGCCGAGTGGACCGAGGCCGGCAAGAAAGTCACGGGCCAGCTTATCGACCAGGCAGGCTATGAAAAACTTTTTCGGATCGACGACTGGAACGATGTCAGGATCGTGGCCGAGGGGAACCGCCTCAAGCACTTCATGAACGGCACGCTTATTCTCGACTTCACCGACGACGACGCCAACGTCCTGCGAAAGGGGATTCTCGCCGTCCAGCTCCACGCGGGCGCCCCGATTTGGACTGAGTTTCGTGATCTTCGAGTGCGCAGGCTCCCGGCTACCGAGTGAGCGAGCGCAGCGTGCCATCGACGTGGGCGATCGCCCACCCGTCCCACGGCGCGTGATTGGGCAATGGGCAGATCAGCTCGATCGGCCGCGAGGTGTCAGGATCGGTGAACGTGATCCGCCAGGCATGCAGCGCGATCGGGGATGATCGCTCGTCGGTTTCATGGGATACCGGCAAGCCGCCATACAGACAGTCTCCAGCAACGGGCATCCCTCGGGCCGCCGCCTGCACACGGAGCTGGTGCATCCGTCCGGTGAGCGGCTCAAGTGTGAGGAGACGCTGGTCGCCATGTCTGGCGAGTACGCGGCCCGTTGAGATGGCTTCGCGACCATCGGCGTTGCCATCGGGAACGACCTCGGCACGCGCGACGTCCGGAACTTTGCGGATCATGTCTCGCCACTCGAACGTTTGGCCCTCGCCGACGCCGGACTCCTGCGAGGCAACGATCGCGAGATAGGTCTTGGCGATCTGGCGCCGCTCGAACTGCCGCGAGAGCTGGCGGGCCGCACGGGGTGTCGTGGCCAGGAGGAGGACGCCGGAGACGCCCCGGTCGAGCCGGTGGGGCACGCCGAGGAACCCGCCGGGGTGTCGCCGCTGTCCTGTGGCCCGCGCGGTCGCCACCCCATCGCCAAAGAGCTGTTCGCGGACGAGCGACTCGACCGATGTGATCCCGGGTGGCGCTTGCGTAGGGAGGCCCGCGGGTTTGGCGACGGCCAGAACGCCCGATGCGTCATGAAGCGTTGGGATCATCATGGAGGACGGTGCTCGGTTCTGAGCGGGCCAGGGCGCTTCACACTATGCTGGGGATCATGTCCCGGCCAACTCAAAAAAGCGTCTCGAACTGTCGGCGAACAGAGATCCCGGCGCCCGCCGATGAGAATCGCCCGCCGATCATCGGCATCGATCGGCTGCCCGCATGAGGACACCCTGATGTTTCGAATCGCTCCTCTCGTGATGGCCGCATGGGTCCTGGGAACCGTGGTCGCAGCAGCGGACAACCGGCGGCCCAACATCGTGCTGATCATCACCGATGATCAGGGCTACGGTGATCTCGGCCACACTGGCAATCCTGTCATCAAGACGCCCCACCTCGACGCCCTGGCCGCCGAGTCATCGAGCCTCACGGACTTTCACGTCGCGCCCACCTGCTCGCCGACCCGCGCGGCTCTTCTGACGGGCCACTGGACCAACCGCACCGGCGCCTGGCATACCATCAACGGTCGATCACTCTTGCGAGAGAATGAGATCACCATCGCCCGCATGCTCGCCGATGCCGGCTACGCGACCGGGCAGTTCGGCAAGTGGCACCTCGGCGACAATTTCCCTTACCGGCCCGAGGATCGTGGATTCGACACGGTCTATCGGCACGGTGGCGGTGGCGTCGGCCAGGCTCCCGATCTTTGGGACAACGCCTATTTCGATGGCCGCTATTTCCATGACGGAGCCATCGTGGACGCCAAGGGCTTCTGTACCGACGTCTTTTTTGCCGAGGCCCAGCGATTCATCCGTGCGCAGGCGGAGAGGAACCAGCCCTTCTTTGCCTTCATCGCTACGAACGCTGCCCATGGCCCGTTGCATTGCCCCCAAAAGTACATCGATCTCTACCCGGATCAGCCCCCTGCCGTCGCCGCGTTCTTTGGCATGATCACGAACATCGACGACAACGTCGGCGCGACCAGGACACTCCTTCGTGAGCTTGGCATCGACAGGAACACGCTCTTCATTTTCACGACCGACAACGGCACCGCCGGTGGCGAGAAAATTTTCAACGCCGGCATGCGGGGCGAGAAGGGGAGTGAATACGAGGGGGGGCACCGCGTGCCCTTCATTGCTCACTGGCCGGCCGCAGGTTGGAACAAGAAGCATGCAAGCGACACGCTCTGCCACGCAGTCGATATCGTACCGACGTTCCTGGAGGTCACCGGGGCGGAAAAACCGGAGTCGGTGACGTTTGACGGCATCTCGCTTCGCCGACTTCTTGATCCGGCCGCCGACATTGCCGATTGGCCAGCCGATCGCATGGTCGTGAGCGACTCGCAGCGGATTCACGATCCCGTGAAGTGGCGGCACACCGCCGTCATGGCGGGCTCTTGGCGGCTTGTCAACGGCGAGGAGCTCTATGACATCGCCACCGATCCCGGTCAGGAGAACGACGTCGCATCACGTCACCCGCAGCGCGTCCTCGCGATGACGGCGTTCTACGACCGCTGGTGGGCCGAGCTCGAGCCGACCTTTGCCGAGATCGCGGAGTTTCACCTCGGCCACCCCGATCACGCCGTCACCGCCGGCCTGCCCGCTGGGACTGACGTGCCAGGAGCATGGAGGGCATTCCGGGCCCACGAGGGACGTGCGCTCCCAATCGTGACCGCGGCCCTGCGGATCGACGGCAAGACAATCGCGACGTGCCCGGTCCCTGCAGGTGCCTCGCACGTTGACTTTGCATGTGATCTCACAGCAGGCTCCCATGAGTTATCGCCCGTCTTCATCGATGCCGCGGGTAACGAGGTCGGTGCCTATTACGCCATCGTGACCACACGCTGAACCATTGCCGGAGTTCGTGCATGCACCGCCTCGCCATGATCCTTGTTGCCATTCTCGCCTGTGCCGCATGGGCTCCTTCCGTCTCGGCTACCAACGTCGTCTTTATCATGGCCGACGACCTCGGTTTCATGGACGTCGGGTTCAACAATCCCGACACCTTCTACGAGACGCCCTGCCTTGATGCCTTGGCTAAGAAATCGGTCCGCTTCACCGCGGGCTATGCCGCCTGCCCGGTCTGTTCGCCCACCCGCTCGTCGATCCTCACCGGGCAGTACCCGGCCCGCACCCGCAATACCGACTACTTCGGTGGTCCGAATGGGTTTGAGACGATTCCTGAACCCTATGATCCTGAGAGGGATGGCAGCTTCGGTCGTTTTCGTGACCGTCCCGTGCTCCCCGCGCCCTACCTCGCGCGGCTCGCGGCCGAACACACCACGCTTGCCGAAGCCCTTCATGCGGCAGGCTACGTAACCCTCCACGCCGGCAAGTGGCACCTCGGCGGTGAGGGGTCGCTCCCGACTGACCACGGCTTCGATATGAATATCGCAGGCACTGCCGGAGGCTCCCCTACCGGGCGGAAGAAGTATTTCCCGCCGTACGGTAATCCCCATCTTCCCGACGGGCCGCCGGGCGAACACCTCCCCGATCGCCTCGCGACCGAGGTGGCCCGCTTCATCACAAAGCACAAGGACGAAAAGTTCTTCGTCTATCTTCCGTTCTACTCCGTGCACACACCGCTGATGGCTCCTCCAGAGCTGGTGGCGAAGTACGAGGCGAAGCGGCACAAGCTCGGGCTGAAGGCACGCTTCGAGCCGGAGCCACCGGAAGACAACAGGGTCGTCCAGGAGCACGCCGTGTACGCCGGCATGGTCGAGGCGATGGACACGGCGGTCGGCAAGGTGCTCCACGCGCTCGAAACGAATGGCGTGGCCGATGACACGCTCGTCATCTTTTTTTCAGACAACGGGGGCCTCTCCACCTCCGAGGGCTCACCCACCAGCAATCTTCCATTCCGCGCGGGCAAGGGCTGGATGTACGAGGGTGGCATCCGTGAGCCCTTGCTCGTCCGCTGGCCAGAGAAGGGCAAGGCCGGCGCGGTGTGTGACGTACCGGTCATCTCGACCGACTTCTATCCCACGATCCTCGATGTCTGCGGGATTCCACCGATGCCTCGGCAGCATGTTGACGGCACCAGCTTTGCTCAGTTGCTCGAAAACCCAAACGCACGCCATGACCGCGCCGCGCTCTTCTGGCACTACCCGCACTGGGGCAATCAGGGTGGCAGTCCTTCATCAGCCATTCGGGACGGCGACTGGAAGCTCATCGAGTTTTACGGGAAGAAGTTGCCCGAGCTCTACAACCTCGCCGACGATCCCGGGGAACGCCGTGACCTCGCCGATGCACAGACTGACAGGCTCGCCGAGCTAACGGCAAAGCTCGAGGCCTTTCGGCAAGACACCCGGGCGATTCTGCCAACGGAAAATCCGCATGACTGATTGGAAGACGCGGTGGGGAACCACGGCCGTTGTGTTGGGCCTGGCGTTCAGCGGCGAAATCCGCGCGGAGCCCCTCCAGGCCGATGTCGTGGTCTACGGCGATGGTTCGGGGGGCGTGACGGCAGCGGTGCAGGCTGCCCGGATGGGCAAGTCGGTCATTCTCGTCTCCCAGGATGGCCATCTCGGCGGCATGTCGTCGAGCGGCTTGGGCTGGAGCGATATCGGGAACGACGCGATTCTCGGTGGCCTGGCCCGCGACTTCTATCATCGCGTGTACCTCCACTACCAGCGGACGAAAGCATGGACGCACGAGCGCCGTGATCACTACGGCAACGAGGGGCAGGGGGTGCCTGGGCTCAACCCGGAGACCGAGCTTGCGAGCGTCTTCGAGCCGAAAGTGGCCGAGGGCGTCTTTGACGCGATGGTGAAAGAGGCAGCGGTCTCCGTGATCACCGGTCGGCTCGACCTCGCCGCCGGTGTCATTGCTTCGGGAAAACGCATCACGGCAATCCGTCTGGAGGACGGAACCGCGATCAACGGCACGATCTTCATCGATGCCTCGTACGAAGGCGACCTCCTGCCCGGGGCGGGCGTGTCGTTCGTCGTGGGTCGGGAGTCGAACACCGAGTGTGACGAGCATGGAAATGGCAACACTGGCGTCGCCAGGAAAAACCAGTTGCCCGGCGGGATCGACCCGTATGTCGTGAAAGGTGATCCCTCGAGCGGGCTTCTTGTAGGAGTCAATCCAACAGTCGGTGGCAAGAGAGGCGAGGGGGACGACCACCTGCAGGCTTATTGTTACCGCATGGTTCTTACCGGTGCGCCCGAGAATCGCGTGATGATCGAGAAGCCGGAAGACTACGACGAGGCGGCCTATGAGATTTTGTTTCGTGTGATCGAGGCCGGGCAGAAAGGCGGGTTCTTCAAGACCTCGCCGATGCCCAATCGCAAAACCGACAGCAATAACACCGGAGGCATCTCCACCGACTTCATCGGCATGAACTACGGCGATGGTTGGAACTGGGCCACACTCGACCATCGGGGTCGGGAGTCCCTGGCTGCCAGGCATCGCGACTGGCAGCTGGGCCTCGTGTGGACACTCCAGCACCATCCCCGCGTGCCCGAGACCATCCGTGCGGCCCATGCCGTATGGGGGCTGCCGAAGGACGAGTTCGTCGATAACGGCCACTGGCCGTACGAGCTCTACGTGCGTGAAGCGCGGCGGATGCGGTCAGACTTCGTGATGAGTGAGAGCCACTGCACGCGAAAGCTGCCGGTCGACGACCCAATTGGTATGGGGGCCTATTCCCTCGATTCCCACAACACCCAGCGGTTCGTTCACGATGGGATGGTCAAGAACGAAGGCGACATCCAGGTGTCTCTCGGCGGCAAGGCCTACGGCATCGCCTACCGCGCGATCGTACCGCGGGCAGACGAATGCGAGAACCTCCTCGTGCCGTGGGCCCTTTCGGCGACGCACATCGCCTTCGGTTCCATCCGCATGGAACCGGTCTTCATGGTCCTCGGGCAAAGCGCGGGGACAGCCGCGTGCATGGCCATCGACGATGGCACAAGCGTCCAGACCGTGCCCTATGATAGGCTTCGTCGTCAGCTCCTCGAGGACGACCAGAAGCTCGATGCCGGTCCTTTCCCACGTGGGCCAGCAAGCCGGTCGGGGCCTTGAGCGACGAATCAATCAGGGCCGCCATCCGGGCACTCCGCCGATGCCGTCTGATCCGAGGAGTGGCACCGCGATGCCCGTAAGTTCCACTCCGCCCGGCCACTCGGGTGCACACGTTCCCGATCCAAATCTGGCCGTGCTGGACGACGATCGGTTCTTGATCGAGCTCATTGCGCGCCTGACCGATCGGCCTGCGAGCGAGGTGTGCCAGCGGCTCGCCGCCGAGCACAGGTCGCTTGGCACGAACGTCCGCCAAGCCATGGCCGAATGGCACCTGCCGCGGTACCAATGGTCCGACCGACTCGTGCCCTTCTACGAGCAGACGGATGCCTTCGTGTACGAGACCTGCGCGTGGAATCGCTGCCGCGGCAAGCAGCAGATGCGCCAATGGATCGCGGCATTCCTGCGGGCGACCTATCCGGGCGGTGCTCGTGTGCTGTCCTACGGTGACGGTTTAGGGTTCGACAGTCTGTACCTCACTCAGGCCGGCCACGACGTGACTTCCTTCGAGGTGTCTCACCGTTGCAGGCAATTCGCGTCTGCAATCTTTGGGCGTGCGGGGGTGCATGTGCACACCGTGGAGCGCCCTGAAGACTTGCAGCCCGAGTCGTTTGATGCCGTCGTCTGCCTTGACGTTCTGGAACACCTGCCAGACCCGCCGCAGTGCGTTGGTGAAATGGCAGGCCTCCTTCCTCAAGGCGGCCACCTGCTGGTCCACGCGCCGTTCTTCTATCTTGCCCCGGCGGTCGGCACCCATCTCCGCTCCAACCGGCGATACAGCGGCAGTTGGCGGATGTTTGCGGCGCACCAGTTGTTTCCGGTGGCAGGGGAGTTCTTCTGGAACCCACTGGCCCTTCGGAAGGGGTGCCCTCCCACACGTCAGGCCATCCCATGGGCCGTGCGCCTGGGCGGCTGGCTCTTGAGCGTCGCTCGGCTCTGGCACGCTCCGCACGTCTTTGTTTGCGAGCAGGTGCTCACCCGCGCCGATCGGAGAGGTCTCGCGCGTCGCGCCGAGGCCCTCACGGCGATCACCTTTCCTGTTGCCGAAGGCGATGCCGTGTGTGACCGCGTGTGACGCTCCCGCCGTGGTCGGGCGCGAATAGTGACTGACCTACTTGCTGGCGGCCGTCTTTGTCAGCGATCATCATGCCGCTCGCCGTTGCGAGCCGTTTTCGATCCCGTCGTCGTTCTCAAGGACTTTGCTGCATGAACGCCGCCAGACTTTTTTCCTTGTGCCGTCGCCCACTCGCGGCAGTCGTGTTTGCACTGGGTCTGGGCATCCTGCTCGTCGCGCCCGCGATGGCGGCCGAGCCTGCCGACGCGATCGCTCAATTCGGCACACTTCCCGTCCGATTCAACGGCCGGGTCGCGACGATGGATTCGGCGGCGCGGGCTCTGCTCATGCGGATTTCGGCTCGCGAAGTATTTTTCGACGATGAGGGACGGGAAGTCTCCGCCGTCGAGTGGTTGCTGGATGAGCTTTCGTCCGCCGGAGAGCCGACCGGCGCGAAGCTGTTGTTGATTCAGAATGCCGACGTGCTCAAGCTCACCAACCTGGAGGCTCGGCCGACCGACGGTCCGTTGCACTATCGCTACACATACGAAGAACTCGAACCCTCCTTCGACGTGTTGAGCAAAACCGCCCAGGAGGCGAACGGCAAGGACCCCGATTTCGAGCAAGCGGTACACGAGTTGTTCGAAGTTCTGCGGGCCTACCTCGAATTGCGAGCCATGTTGGCCACACCCGCCGGACAGAGCGTCGAGCAACTCCGCGATGCGATCGAACGGCTCAGCAGTTTTGAGTCGGCGATTCTGCCCGAGATCGTACCCCGCGCGAACGCGCAGGAGGGATGGATGTTCTGGGGTCGAGCCGTGGTCGAAGATGCCGTCGAAGAGGCGGCCAACGGGGCCGGGCGCACGTCGAACCCGGCTTTCGTGCAGTTGCAGAAGATCTTTGCCGCGCGAAAAGCACGAGACGACATTCAATTCGCCGACGCGGTCGCGACGTACGCCGATTGGCTACGGCTAGCTCCCCTTGCTTCGGGCGCGCTGACGTACACGGTTCCCGAGAACTGGCAAGAGCTCGGCGTGAATCTCACCAACTTCGATAGCTTCTTCGACGACACGCTTGCGTCGGGCGCGCCCGTCGCCGTGTTCGGCTGCAATAGCGCCGACGGCTCCTGCATACCGCAAGTCATTTACTTTCCTACCGCGACAGCCTCCGTCGAACGCATCTTCAACCACTGGCGAGTCCAATGCGGCCTCGCTCCGCTGCCCGACGAGGAACTCCGCCGCACGCTGACGCCGATCCGCAGCGGCACGAACGAGGGCTTTTCGATCGACATGACCGAGGCGGAAAACTTAGGCCGTTCGCCGCCGCGGCGGATTCTGGCCACGATCTTTCGTCGGGACAACGACACGCTCGTTCTTCAGGCGACGGGGTCGCCCAAAGCCGTGGAAACCGAACGGCACAAATACGCCGCCTTCCTGAAAAGCGTGACGTGGGGAACGCCTGAGGAATTGCGGGCCTGGTTCCCGCTTGCCGCCGGCGATCCACGGATAGCGGCGGACGATTACTCGGTGGTCGTCGCCACGGTGAAGAAAGGGGCCGACGTTTGGTTCTTCCGCGTCGGCGGCCGCGGTGCGATGGCCGAAGCCTCGCGGGCGGCCATGTTCAGGTTCATAGAAACGTTTGACGCCGCCCCGTTCCTGGCCGGCGGCGATCCGCGAAGTTGGACCCCGCCGGAAGGTTGGCTCCGCTCGGCCCCGGCCGACGAACCGGTCGCCTTCGAGATTGCCGAAGGAGACGACAAGTACCGCTATCTCAACGCCGTGCCGCTCACCGGCTACACGCCCGCTTGCGAATTGCCGTTGTTCAACGAATGGCGAACGGCCGTGAACTTAGCCGCTTGGAGCGCCGCCGAAGCCGCGAAGGAAGTGAAGACGGCGAAGGCCGGCGGTGCGGAAGTGCGCTTCGTCGAATTCATCGGCCCGCCCGATGCACCCGCGAAGCCGTAGCCGGAAGTTTCGCCTCGGCTCTACCGTCGGTTGCGGGCCGCTGCGGATGCTCCCGAGTGGGCGGAAGAAAGTGCGCCGCTTTGGCGCGGCGCACTCCCCGCGGCCGTTTGGGGCAAGGGCTCCCCGCCCGCCAAAACGTCGCACTCAAATCGCTCAGGCCAGCACCGTGCGAAGTGCCGCCGGGGCCGTGCCGAACCGCTCCAGCTTCTGGCGTAAGCGGTGCGGCAGCAACTCGCCGCAAATGCGGCCGAGGTGCTTCGGCGCCGTATCGAACAGATAGGCTCGGGCCGGCGGCAGTTCGGTGTGCGATTGCACACGCCAGTTCGTGACCACCTCGCCGCCGAGCGATTGGAGATGCTGCACCAAGGCGGCGGTGATTTGCCCAGAGCCACCTCGCGGCACGGGCCAGCCAACCGCGTGACCGGCAACGCCGAGCATCAGGCCGACGGCCGCGGTGAGCATCGTGTCGAGCGGCAGGATCGAGTGGGCGGCCATGCCCGCAAACAACGCCTTGGCCCGCGGCTCTTGGAACCAGGTGTTCGCCAGCCCCCGCGCCGAGCGCACGGCCCGCAGTCCAAACGACGCGAGCATGAGCGGATGCCGCGGGATTCGAAACGGCCCCAGCGTCTCGAAGAAGAGGACCTCGGCGTGGGTCACGAGCGGTTCCATCAGCCGGCGATAGGCACGGGCATCGGCACCAAGCGTCCGCCCCGTTTCCTCGAAGGAACGCTCTAGCACGGCGGCCTGACCATCATCGAGCGGGTGGGCCAGCGGCGAGAGGGGATGAATCCACTCGACGCCATGCTCGGCCAGTGGTACGGACTGAAAAAACGGCGAGGCCAGAGCCAACGGATGGATGGCCGAGCAGACATCATGCACGTAGCCGGGAAGCGTCAGCTCCGCCGAGCGGGCCCCGCCCCCCGCCGCAGACTCGGCTTCGATCACCAGCACGGAACGCTTCTGGCGGGCAATCGTGATCGCCGTCGCCAATCCGTTGGGACCTGCGCCAATAACGACCGCGTCGTACGAGCGCCGCGACAATTGTTCCCGGGGGTGATGCTCAGTGGAAATGGACTCTGCCCTTATGCTTATGACTGAAATCGCTGCACACTCAGAAACCCCATCGGCAGGTCCGTTCGCCCGCTCATTGCCATCCCGGCCAGGGTTTCGCCCAGCACGCTGGTGAACTTAAAACCATGGCCCAAGAGGCCAGCGGCGAAGGGGACGTTCTCGTGCGCCGGCACCCGATCGACAAGAAAATTCTCGTCAGGCAACATCGTCTTAGAACCAGACTGGCTGGTCGTGCATGGGCCGGCCCTCATCCGCAAGGCTCCTCAGCCTCCTGGCCTCCTCCAACTTCATCCCGCCCTACTGGGCACGCCAGCGGTGAACGCTCACACGGATCCCACCTCCGGGATCGCCATTCGTAGAGCACATGCCGCGCGGCACATCGCTAGGTGACCGTTCAAGAAATGTCGGCAAGTAAGTTGTCGTTCTGCGGCGCAACTTCAGCATCAGGTGGCAACTCAGCATCTCCAGGGAGAGGAGCCGCAGGCGGATGGTCTTCCATGTCGTGAAGTAATTCAAGGACATTGCGCTCGCTCGCTGTGCAGATACTATCGAGCGGAAGGAAGTCAACACGCTGTGTACTGAAAGGATTCTGTAACTCCATCCCAATTCGATCAAGGGACAATAGTGGATAGGCTAGCAGCATGACGTAGAGCGAAACGATCCCAGCTTGATTCATGCAGTGCATCCATGATGATGGATTCGCGGAATCCGCGTCGAATGCTTGCATCAGTCCGATGGGAAGGGTGATCAACAGCAGGAAGATGAACTGCCTGACTTGAATTGCCCCAGACCTGGCAAGCGGGGTTTTCAAGATTCGCTCACAACCACCAAGATGATCGATTAAACGAGCTCGCTGCTCTTCACATTTCTGGAACGCGAATCCGTCCATACCCAGGCTTCTCGCCTCATAGAGTAGCATCGCAAGTTCGCTCGACACAGCATCGGGCATATGCTCTGACTTTCCGATCCACGCTCGACTGTCATCGGACAGCAATCGCTCGAGTTCAGGGAAGTTGCGTTGCTCTCGAAGGCTCCGACGGCACACGTGCGGATAGACAGCAATCCATCGTACAAATCGCGATCGCCAGCGTGTGTTCCTAGGCCCGTACGCCAATCCAGCGATAGCAAGATTGCGTGACTGATTGACGATACCGCCCCACAATACCCTTGCCTCCCACCAACGGCTGTAGCCTGTGTTAACACGCAATACCAACAGCAACCCAAGCACTGCCCCAGCCGCTTCAAATGGAACAGCCGGGAGCGACAGCTCGACTCGAAATAGGCTCTCAAGCCATTGAATCATCACGACGATCGCCGCAGTCAACAAACCAAATCCCAAAACATCCAGCAGCACTCGAGGAGCGATGGAGCCACGAATAATGAAAGTACCAAGCCAGTATGAGTACGAAAGGTTGCTCTCCGCCTCGACGGCGGGCTGCATGCTTGGATCGGCTGCTGATTGGCTAGGAATCATAATGTGGAGGTGGATAAGTATCCCCTGCGAAATGGACGCACGAGGGGGCTTGTCTGTCGAGGCGTCGTCACATCGCAGACCTAAACTTTCTCGGCTATACTGTAAATATCTCGCATGGAACCTACGATGTGTTCAATATCAAGCTTCAGGTCTGTGATTCGACCAGTGGCCATATCAAAGACCCAACCAGCAATGACAAGATTTGCAGAAGTGTAGGCGGTTTGCACCTCTGTGACCTTCAGCAAATTGATGCACTGTTCGTGAACGTTCAGCTCTACCAATCGACGGTACCGAAGTTCCTCATTCTCGATGGAGTCCAGTTCAGTGGAATGCAATCGATATACGTCGCGGATATTTTGTAACCAGGAAGTCAATTCCCCAAGATCGTTCGATTGCATGGCCGCAAGGACGCCTCCGCATCCATAATGCCCACAAAGGACGATGCTCTTTACTTCCAAATCATGGATTGCGAAGTTGATCACCGTGTTCGAGCAATGATCGTTGTTCGGAATCAGGTTGGCGATGTTACGGTGAACGAGGAGATCGCCTGGGCCAGCCCCGAGCATCTCTTCTGCTGTTACTCGACTGTCAGAACAGCCGATGTATAGAATGCTAGGCTTTTGGCCGCGTGCCAGTCGTTTGAAAAACATGGGGTCTTCTTCGACTCGCTTCGCTGCCCAAGCTCTATTGTTTTCAATCGCTTCGCTCAGTTGCATGTTTCTGTATTCTCCCAGACGTTACGAGTTAAACTCGATCTCGCAAACCACGTGCTCCACTTGATTCAGCACAGTGGTCACAGCAAAACGGCACTTCCGCTGCCTCTCAAGGATAGGACGCTTAACGGCACTTCCGCCACGTGGTGATGGCGGCTGGTCGGCTTCAGAGCGTAGCCGATCGGGCGCGAGCGTGTCTTGCGGGGCGATGGCTAGGCTCTGAAGCCCCCACCATCCGCCGTCGGAGCCTGGTTTTTCACGGTGGGCGCAGGCCGTCCCCGCTTTGCCCCGTTGGGGGCGCGTCAGAGTGAGTGGATGTCGATCAAGGGCAGCTCGTCAGGCGAGGTCTGGACGACATCACGGTCGAAAGTGGGCCTGCGCGAGCTCGCCCCAGTCGGCGGGCGGGCCTCTGGCGGGAGACACCGGAGGCGGCTCGAACGGCTCGCCCACGTGCGCGAGGATCTGTCTTCACGCGAGCGATGCCATCCTGGCCTTCCTTCACGCGGGCGATGCCATCCTTGCTTTCCTCATGCGGGCGAAGCCATCCTTGCTTTCCTCATGCGGGCGAAGCCATCCTGGCCTTCGTCCGCTTGCGAACCTCCGTTTCGAAGTGAGCCGGCTCCAGCCGGCGGTCTGCGCCGTTACGCTATGAGCCGGATGTCACCGCCGCGTGCTGGGCACACAAGCGGGAACGCCTCGTCAATCCGGGCCAAGAGCTTGACCCGCGCGATGCGGGAGGTGTCGTGGGAGCGGGTCGCTGCGATTGCGTCGCCCTCGGCGTCGTGTGCCGACGGGGCAGCGGATGATTCGGCGCGAACACTTTCGTGTTGCGATGACGGTGTTTTCGGGGCGGCGGCACGAGGGCCGCAAGACGATCCAAAAACTCGTGCGGCGTGAGGTTGATCACGCCCTGGGCATCAGGAGTCGTCGCCTTCTTCTGCCGCCCAGGCCCGATCCACTGCCCGCGCTTGTGCCGCGGGAGCGTGTAGCGGATGCGCTCGGGGCTCTCGTCACCGGCACCGATGACCGCGAGCCTGTCGAGCGCGAACGCGGGCCGAGCGCAGTATCGCACGAGATGTTCGAGGGGCTTGCAATAGGCACACACTTTGGGGACTGAAAGGGAGATCCGCACGCAAAGCGTCTATCGAAAACCAACTGTGCTCCCATGCGAGCATGTCGGCCGCGGCCTCCGCGTCGAGCAGCCCCGCTCGCCGGAACCACCGGATGAGCCGCTTTCGCACTCGCGCGGTGAGGGTGTCGAGGTCGCCTGGGGTGGATGGGCCGTGCCGGGAGGAAGGTGACGCCTGGCTCAGCCTGTTCAACCCAGATGGACATGCCGATTGAGTGCCGAGCCTTTCTCGGTGCAGGAAGGAAACGGCGCCGATGCGGGGCAACTCGTTGTCGGCCCTGTCCGGTGACGGCGGCACGCCCGCGGCCTCGCGCACGAGCCGTTCCACCGCGCTCGTGAAGATCTTCGTGAGGGCGGAGACGGCATCGGGCCGGTCGGCCTGCGTCAAAAACCAGCGCAGTCGCCAAGGGTGAGCGCAGTCGCTTCGGCACGGAAATCAACCACTGCCGGACGAGGACCGGTGGAATGGCTGGTCGATTTGCGAGCGTAGCCGACCGGGGTCGAGTGTGGTCAGATGAGCCGGCGGATTGGCTCTGAACCCCTGGAAACCCGCCGCCAGGAGCCTGTTCTTCGCGCTCGGCGCAGGCCACTTCCGCCGCAGCCCTTGGCGGGCGCTTCACAGCGAGTGGATGTCGATCACGGGCAGCTCGTCAGGCGAGGCCTGCACGCCATCACGGTCGCAAGTGGGCCTGCAAAAGCTCACTCCAATCGGTGGGCGGCCAACGTGCGGGCGATACCGGCGGTGGCTCGACCGGCTCGCCGACGTGCGCGAGGAAATCGCTCCCGTCCCTCATTTCCCCCACGCGGGTTTCTCATTGCGGCTTTTTCGCCGGCAGCGTTTGCCAAGACTCCAATATCTCTTCCAAAAGCGATTTTTGTTGACGCCCCAGTTTGGGATCAGCCAGCAACTGCCGCAAAAGGTGCTCATTGCGTTCACTGGCAAAGGAGTAAATATCACGCGTGTACCGCAACCAATCGACGCGGTAAACCATCACGGGTTGGCCGTCATCGTGCATATATTGAGGATGCTTGATTTGCTCAATCAAGAGCTTCTCATACTGCGCGTCCGCGGGCATATAAAGGCACCGCGCATAGAAATCGGGAAGGTCCAGCTTAGTGCGCCCGGTCATGGCGAGCACAGCGGGAGTGAAATGACCCACGTCGACCAATACCAGTCGCAACCGATCGATGCCTCGATAGCGGTTGATCAATTCGTCCACTTTTTCTTGAATGGTTTTTGCGTCGGTCAGCAGCGTCCAATCGTCTTGGATTACCTGATCTTTGCCCAATTCAACAAACCACTGCTGACGGCCCGCTTCGACCGTTTCAAAATCCTGAAAGAGCATCAATTCCGCCGCTTGGTCGCGCCACTGGGAGGCATGTTCGCCAAGATTGCCCAGGGGCGCCGTAAAGTCCAAACCCCAGTGGGACTGGTCGTAGTATCTCAGCGGCACCATGTTGGCTTGCGTGAATGTCACGCGTGAAGAATCCACCCTGTCCGCGGGTTGCTTGGTCTCGGAATCGGCTTGTTTCCGCGTTGCGCCCGCGGACTTGTCCGTTGGCATTTCCCAGGGACGCTTCAGCTGCTTAAGCACCTGTAGTTCCAGCCGCAACAAATTCCGTTTCTTCTCGTCCAGCTCGAACGATTTCACGCGCACAATATCGATGCGGGACGAGTTGCCCACCAACGCCTCCAGCGTAGGCTTGGTTTTGCCCGGGTTTTGGGCGGATGCATCCATTGGCCAGGCCACTCCAAACAGCGCCGCGACCATCAAAGGCCAAGTTTTGAAGGGATGCATGGATGAAACCCCAATTGTGGTGCGCCGGCGGCCAAGAGAGTGGCGCGCTGGCTACCAAGGGCATAACCGGGATGATGCGACGTGGAAAACAACCTGGGCTCGCGCCGGCAAGCCATCTGAAAAGCCTACGTCGGAATTGAGCCAGCGTCAAAGTCGGCTTGCGCGGACCACAGGCGGTCATACTTCGCGGTCAGCTAGTCAGCGGTCAGCGGGCAGCGGGCAGCGGTCAAAGTCGGCTCGCGCGGCCCCTACTGTCTTTGAAGTTCCACGCAAATACCACCCGCGCGCAATACCCGGTGCATAGGCGTAAACCACAGTTCTTGCTGCAGCATGAGTCCCACGTGTTCGCAAGTCCCAAGCAGCTCCGCACGATTGTACGTCCGGCAACACCCCATGCGGCTCGTCCAAGCGCCCGTAAAGTTGTCTTCGGTGGTGAACAACAGCATCCGGCCGCCGGGCGACATGACCGGCGCCAACTCAGCCAGTCCGACGCGAACATCGGGCAAATGCTCGATCACATATCCGCAAGTCACACAATCCCGTCCGGCAGTGGGTGATTTCGGTTCCCAAGCGGCTGCGGTGTTTTGTGGCACGAGGTGAGCGGCCCGAGGCCGTCGCCGCCCTCACGAAGATCTTCATGCGCGAAGTGGAGCGGCTTGTGCGCGAGGCCGCAGGTGTGGCGTCGTCGCCGAACACGGCCAACAGCGAGCGGCACCGCGCCGGCGAAAACCCAAAACTGAGGATGCCGCAGCAGAGGTAGCCACGAAGAAAAGTCTTCCATGTGGGCCGCGACCGGCAAAACCACGAATTCCCCCGTGAATGATGGAGAGCAAGCTGAAGAAGAATCTCTACCTCGCCGGCGACGTGCTTGACCTCGCCGGCTGGATCGGTGGCTACAATTTGCGAAGTGCCTGGAGCACCGGCTGGCTCGCCGGTCGCTCGCTCACACTTCCTGAGGTTCCTTCATGAACTCGATGACCCGACGGACAGCGCTGGGCGCACTCGCTGCTACACCACTGCTGGTCCTGGCGGACGACGCGCCGAAGAATGACCCCTACGCCGACGGCATCCTGAAGGAAGGCGAGCCACCGCTGCCGGAAAAGGGCTCCTTCACCGTTGCGGTTCTGCCGGACACGCAGCACTACAGCGAGAAATACCCGAACACATTCCTGGCGCAGACGCGGTGGATCGCGGAGAACCGCGCTACACGTAGCATCGCGCAGGTGCTGCACCTCGGCGACATCACAAACAAGAGCACCGAAGCCGAGTGGAAGAACGCCTCCGCGGCGATGAAGGTGCTCGACGACGCGAAGATGCATTACGCCTTGTGCCCTGGGAACCACGATTACAGCGAAGGCGGCGGCTGCAAGGACCGCACCACGCATCTGAGTGAGTACTTCCCCGTCAGCCGCTGCGAAAAGAACACTGGCTTCAAAGGCGTTTACGATAAGGAACCGACCCGCACGGAGAACAGCTTCCACCACTTCAGCGCCGGCGGGCGGGAGTTCCTCGTGCTCGCGCTCGAGTTCGGCCCGCGGGCGGACGTGGTCCGCTGGGCGAATGAGGTGCTCGCCGCGAACAAGAACCGCGAGGCGATCCTCATCACGCACGCGTTCATTTATTACAACGACACCCGCTACGACTGGAAGAAGTTCGGCACGAAGCAGAACTGGAACCCGCACGGTTATGCAATGGCCAAGGCCACCGGCGATGATGTGAGTGATGGCGAGGAACTCTGGACCAACCTCGTGGCCAAGCACGAGAATGTGATTCTCACGCTCAACGGTCACGTGCTCAACGACGGTCTGGGAAAGGTGACGACGAAGACGACGCGAGGCCGGGCCGTGCCACAGATTCTCGTGAACTACCAGATGCGCCCGAACGGAGGCGACGGTTGGATTCGGCTACTCGAGTTCAAGCCGGATCGCACGGTCGAGGTCTACGATTACTCGCCGGTGCTCAAGAAGCGGAACGAAGGTGAGCAGAACCGCTTCGCCTTCACCACGGCCGCGATTTGATCACACTAGGTCACCGTTTCGCCGCGACGCGCAAGCTTTATGCAGCGGAGCGAGGCAATCCTGACGGCACACGATTTGCGAAATAACGACCAACCATTGGGGCACATCATGAGGCGAAGCCGCAGCCCGCATGCAGCAAACGTCCGGCGACATGGCACGGGCAACCCCGAGCCGCCACCAAGCGTGGCACCGAGTGCAAAACGCCGGTCATCGAATTCCGTCCGACCCGTGGATATGCTCTGGGGCATGCCTGTGCTCCGGTCCATCCCGAAGGTCACCATGAAAACCCTCACCCGCCGCCTCGCTGGCCATGTCCTGTGCCTGGCCCTTATCGCCGCCCTCCCAGCCGCGGCGGCCGATGCCATCCCCGTCGACCTGCCGCCGCCAGGCGACAAGCCCGTGGCCAAGGGCAAGCCGGTGAAGGTCTATATCTTGTCCGGGCAGTCGAACATGCTCGGCTTCGGCGCGATCAAGCCTGCCGGCCCGCATTACAGCAATATCTTTCTCTCGGCCGATCCAGCAGTTGAGGTTGCCGAACTGCCGGTGGGTGGTGCCCTCATGATGCCGCACGGCATCCACCAGTCGGCGGCAGCCGATGCGCCTGCCGGCGGAATCGCGTCGGTCTATCGAGGTGCTTTCGACCCGAAGGCCGTTGGCTCAAAGGCCGAACCGGTGAAGCAGGAACCGGTCGCCCTTGGCCAGACGGGGGGCACGCTTCCGTCGATCGACGGGCCGCATACCGTCGTCGTCACGGGCTTCATCGATGTGCCGCTGGATGGCATGTACGAGATTCACCCTGGGTACGGCACGAGCAACGATTGCATCGCGGAGCTGGACGGCAAGGAGGTCTATCGCCTCGACGACAAGGGCCAGGCGGTTCTCCAGAAGACATCGCTTGAGAAGGGTCGCCGATACCCGATTCGAATCACCTACAAGCAGGGAGGTTCCGCTGCCTTCTGGATGCAACTGGTGGATCTCCACGGCTACGGCGATCTCGGCTGGGTGCTTGACGAACTGGGCCGCTTCCGCCACCTACGGGCCGAAGACGGCTCATGGGTCAAGCGGCCAGACGTCGTCCTCAACGACGCCTACATGGGGAAGGGCAAAAGCGATCCCCTCGGCGTTGAGGCCTGTGGGCCCACCTTCGGCCCCGAGCTCGGATTCGGCTTCGTCATGGGCACGTTCCACAATGAACCCGTCATCGTGATGAAGGCCGATATCGGCAACCGCAGCCTCGGCTGGGACATCCTGCCACCGGGCAGCGAGCGGTATACGTTCGAGGGCGTCACCTATCCCGGCTACGGGGAATCCATGAAAACCGTCGAGACGGGTGAGAAGCCCGGTCCGAACGAGTGGTATGCCGGCAAGCAGTACGACGACTACACCGCCGCCATTCACGCGGTGCTCGACAACTTCGGCGAGCGCTACCCTGAGTTCAAGGATCAGGGCTACGAAGTGGCCGGGTTTGTCTGGTGGCAGGGTCACAAGGACGGTCCCAATGCGGGGCATAATGCCCGCTACGAGACGAACCTCGTCAACCTTATCAAGGCATGGCGGAAGGAGTTCAACGCGCCGAACGCCAAGTGGGCCATCGCCACCGTCGGCTTTCACGGCGCGGACATGCCGGAGCACTACGTGAAGATCGCGGAGGCGCAGCTTGCCGTGGCTGATCCGAAGCGGCATCCGGAGCTTGCCGGCACAGTCAAGACGATCGACACCCGTCCGTTCTGGCGGGAGCCGAACATCTCCCCCAAGGATCAGGACTACCACTACAACCACAATGCCGAGACCTACATGCTCTGCGGCGACGCGCTCGGCCGCGCCATGGTCGAGCTCGAAGGGGGCACGGTCGAGTATCCCCAGGGGGGCATGACCAAGCCGATCGATGCTCCGCCGCTGGTTCCCTACAACGCCCCGCCGTTCCCCGCGGCCATGACGGCTGCGATCGAGCCGATCGTCATGGAGCGGCTGCTGCCCGAATTCGCGGCCGAATCCTCCAGTATCCCGTCGTATCTCCGCAGGGGCTTGCCCATGGAGAACATTCTCGGCGGCAAAGCTCCCGCCAAAAAGAGCCCCGTCATCGCCACGCAGCTCGATCAGATGATCGCGCACTACGAGCTGTGCGGGAACGACCAATACAGTTGGAAACCGTTTGGCCCCGACATGAGGCGTGCCGAGTGGGAATACTTCACGTTCGATCCGCCGGAGAAGAAGGACAGCCCGGAAGGCAATCGGTACCGAGAGGTCACGCTGCCCGCCGGGATGGAGACCTGGTTCGCCCCCGACTTCGACGCCGCGAAAGCCGGATGGAAGGTCGGCACGTCACCCTTTGGCCAGAAGGACGGCAAGCGTGAGCCGATCAGTGCCAGTTGCAAGGTGCCGCACTGTGGCTGCAGCACACCGCCAGCCACGCTCTGGGACAAGGAAGTGCTCCTCATGCGGCAATCCTTCGATGTTCCGCCGCTTGATGCCAAGCACCGCTACCGGCTCGTCGTCGGCGGGGCCGGGCACCCGTGGTCAGGCGAAGGCTTTGCCCTCTACGTCAATGGCAAGCTCGTGAGCGAAGCCACCGAAGGGTATTACAAGAGCGGTGGTCAGGTTCGCGGTGCCATCATCTATGACGACCTGCTTCCGGAGTTCACCGACGGCAAGGTCACAGTCGCCCTCAAGGCATTTCTTCGCCGCAACGGTTTCCGCGGGAAGGCCGCACTACCGTCGGGCCACATGAGCGTCTGGATGGAGTCGACTGAGTTGTCGCCGGTGGCTCTGGAGGTGGCAGCGAAGGCGAAACCCTGAGGCGCGGCCGTGCGAGATGGACCGCTTGGCCCACACTCATGAAATGCTCACATTGGTTGCATAGGCTTCCCGGTCTCTTCCAGCCGGCGTGGCTGGCCAGATGTCTCTTCCATCTTCCGGACGGTGCCGGAAGCTGCCGGACGCCAGAAGCAATCATTCATTCGTGACCAAAGGGGATCCCGTGCCGTTCATCGTCTCTCGTCCAGGCCTTGCCCGATCGTTCACCAGGGCTCTCGTCGTTGCTGCGTTGCTCGGAGGCCCCCTTGCGGCTGCCGAGACTCCTGAGGGGGTGGCAGCGCTGCCCGCTTACACGAAGGCCTCCGGCGAAGTGGCGGGGTCGCTCAAGAGCGTCGGCTCCGACACGATGAACAACCTCATGGCCCTCTGGGCCGAAGGCTTCAAGAAGTTTTATCCCAACGTGCGGGAGGGGATCGAAGGCAAGGGCTCCGCGTCGGGGCCACCGGCGCTCACCGAGGGCACCTGCTCCTTCGCGCCGATGAGTCGCAATTGGAAGCCGTCCGAGATCGACGAGTTCAAGGCCAAGCACGGCTACCCGCCCACGGTTGTTCCGTCGGCGATCGACATGCTCGTGGTGTTTGTCCATCGCGACAACCCCCTGGCATCCCTCTCGCTCGAGCAGGTCGATGCGATCTTCTCGAAGAACCGCAAGGGAGGGGCTGCCGACGACATCCGCACCTGGGGCGACCTCGGCCTCGAAGGGGAGTGGCGTGACAAGCCGATCAGTCTCTACGGCCGAAACTCCACGAGTGGAACCTATGGCTACTTCAAGGAGTTCGCCCTGTTCAAGGGAGACTTCAAGACGACCGTCAAGGAGCAGCCAGGCAGTTCCGCGGTGGTGCAGGCGGTGGCCAGTGACAAGTTTGGCATGGGCTACAGCGGCATCGGCTATATGACACCCAACGTGCGGCCGCTGCCCCTCGCTCCAGCGGGCGGCGGGAAGGCGGTGGCGCCCGTTCCGGCGGCAGCCTACTCGGGAGACTATCCCCTCTCGCGGTTCCTCTACCTGAGCGTGAATCGCCGACCAGGCACCGAGCTTGACCCGTTGCGTCGCGAGTTTCTGCGATACGTGCTCAGTCGCGATGGCCAGGGCAACGTGGCGAAGGATGGGTATCTCCCCGTGACGGCCGCCGTGGCCGCCGAGGCGCTCGCCGAGCTCGGCATCGCGCCCTAGGGACCGTGGCATGAATGCCAAGGGCACGTTCACGGGCCGCACGCGCCGTCGAAGCAGCCACCCGTGGGTTCGCTTCGGTGACGCGCTGGCCCGTGGTCTGATCACCGCCGGCGGGATCGGCACGATTGTGGCCGTGCTGCTGGTCGGTGTGTTCCTCTTGGTCGTCGCGGCTCCGCTCTTTAGGCCGGCACGGGCCACGCCGGAAGGAGCCGCGGCTCTCGCGGGGGCCGAGCCACTCGCCATTGGCAGCGACGAATCCGGCTCGGTCGCATGGATCGTCAATGCTGACGGTATTCGCGCGCTCGATATTGCCGACGGGGCCACGCTGCTCGAGCGGCCTGCTGCGGCCAGCGGCCTCGATGGATGCACCGCCATTCGTATGGTGCCAGGGAGCCTCATGGCGGCCGTGGGCTTCGCCGACGGCTCGTTTCGGACTGGCAGGCTCGGTCTCGAGTCCACCTACATCAACGCAGCTGAGCTTTCGGAGAATCAGCGGCCATCCACTGACCGTACGACGGTCCTCCTCGACGACGCGGTCATCGTTCGCAGCCGCAGCGGTGAGTGGTCTCGGGTGAGTCTCGTGACCGATCTCGCCACGGCGGGAGGCGAATCGCTCCCGAAGCCGATCATCAATCTCGATGTGACGCCCCTCGCGACAGGAAGCCTCGTGGCAGCCCTCGACGAGGAGGGAAACGTGCGCGTGGAGTCGGCGAAGTCACGCCGCAACATGCTCACGGGCAAGCAGACCGTCTCCATCGCAGGGGCCACGATTCGTCCTGTGGAGGGTTTCCGGCCTCGGTTCGTTCGCGTATCGGAACTGGGCGACCAGCTCTTTCTCATCGCGGCCGACGGCACGGGGCTGCGGTATGTGATCCGCGATATCGAGACGCCAGAAGCGATGGAGTCATTTTCGGCCGGTGGCCCGGTCACCGCGGTGACGCGGCTCTTCGGCGGAACCGCGCTCGCCGTCGCGAGAGCCGACGGCACCGTCGCGATCATGTTCACGGCCAGGCGCGATCCTGCGGAGCCCCACGTCGACCTCACATTTGCCAAGGACGGTCTTCGCATGGTGACGGCGCGTGAGTTCCCGCCAGCTGAGCCGGGCGTGGCGGTCACGGCCATTGCGAGCTCGCCGAGATCACGGCTCTTCGCCGTGGCCGACGCAAAGGGGGGCATGCGGGTCCTCCAGTCGACGGCAGGAAGCGAAGTGCTGAGCCTCCCCCGCGCCGCCGCATCGACCGACGGCGTGGCGACCGCGTCCACCGTTGCGATTTCGGACCGAGAAAATCGTCTCCTGGCCGCGGGACGCGGTGGCCTCGCAGCCTGGTCGATCGATGCGGGCTACCCGGAAGTGTCGTTCCGAACGCTCCTCGCGCCGGTCTGGTACGAGAGCTATCCCAGCCCCGTGCAGGCCTGGGAGACGACCGGCCACGAGGCGTTTGAGTCGAAGTTTGGCCTCATGCCGCTCATCTTCGGCACCATCAAGGCCACGCTCTATTCCATGCTCTTCGCGACGCCCATTGCGCTCTTGGCGGCCATGTACACGAGCCAGTTCATGCATCCAACATGGCGAGCCCGCGTCAAGCCGACGATCGAGATGATGGCCAGCCTGCCGAGTGTCGTGCTCGGGTTTGTCGCCGGGCTCGTGTTCGCGCCCTTCATCGAGCAGTTTCTGATGCCGGTGCTGACGGCCTTCTTTGTGGTGCCCACGACTGTCCTCGTGTCGGCGCACCTCTGGCAGATCCTGCCCGATGCCGTGCGGGGCCGGATGGCTCGCGGGCGATTCGCGATCGTGTCGTTCGTCGCGCTCCCGCTGGGGCTTGCCGCATCGTGGGCGTTGGCTCCGATCGTCGAGAGGCTCCTCTTCGGCGGCGACGTGCGGGCCTGGCTTGACGGCCGAGGCAGTGGCTTCGGCGGCTGGGTGATCGCCACGCTCCCGCTTGCGGCCGTGGCGACCGTGTGGCTCGTTGGTGCCTTCGTGGGGCCATGGCTGCGGCGGCTCGTGACGAGCTGGAGCCGCACCCAGGCGGCCTTGGTCGCGCTGGCGGTGTTTGCCGGTGGGGCCGCGGTCGCCGTGATCCTGGCGATGGCGGCCGCCAGCTTCTTCAGCGCTCTCACCCTGGAGACGCGCGGGGCCATGTTTGGCACCTACGTGCAACGAAACGCCCTGATCGTGGCCGTGGGCATGAGCTTTGCGATCATCCCGCTCATATTCACGATCGCTGACGACGCGCTCTCGAGCGTGCCCGAGCACCTCCGCAGCGCCTCGCTCGGCGCCGGGGCCACGCCCTGGCAGACAGCCGTGCGGGTCATTGTGCCGGCCGCGGCGAGTGGACTCTTCTCGGCGGTCATGATCGGGCTCGGACGGGCCGTGGGTGAGACGATGGTCGTTCTCATGGCCGCGGGCAACACGCCGCTCGTGAGCTGGAACATCTTCAATGGCTTTCAGACGCTCTCGGCAGCCATTGCGACGGAACTGCCCGAGGCAGCCCGCGGCAGTACGCACTACCGCGTGCTCTTTCTCGCAGCACTCGTACTCTTTGCCATGACGTTCGTGGTGAATACGGTGGCCGAGCTCGTGCGGCAACGTTTCCGGAGACGGGCACATGAGCTCTGAACGCTTTCGCTACCGTCGCTCGAGAAGCGCCTTATCAGGGCTTGCCGCCCACGGTGAGCCGTGGGTCTGGCTTACGGCCGGATGTCTGGCCACGGCCATTGCGATGATCGTGGGGCTCCTCTCGCTCATTGCGATCCGCGGGGCGGCCAACTTCTGGCCAGTGCCGCTCGAGCTTGTCGAGCTCAACGACGGCCGCCGCCTGCTCGGCGAAGTTACGACGCGTGAACGGGCTGTCCCCGCAACTGACGAGGCCGTCGGCACCCCAGCCCGCCGCCTTCTTCGGGTGGCAGGCTCAGGAGAAGGCAGCGGCCAGTTCGAATGGGTGAACGACGCAGACATGAAGCGTACCTCGCGTCCTGAGTGGGCTACCGTGGTGGAGAGGCTCGAAGGGGGCCGCCTTCACGCAACTCCGAAGCGGCTCATGCGTGGTGACGAGGTGATCGCCGACGGGCCTGCGGCGACGTGGGCCACCTATGAGCGGGAGCATCCAGCAGCACGGCGCCGGTGGCGGCAGATCCGTCGAATTGACCAGGTCGATCGCGGCGAGGTGCAGCGACGGTTGCGGGCAGCGAGGCTATCGGTCGTGTCGGTCGTCCTCACATCGGGTGCCGAGAGCGCCGAGGCGCTCGAGGCCGCTGCCACCGAGGCACGTCTCAAGAAGGAATTGGCCGCCGAAGATCGCCGGCTCGACGACAAAGCGGCAGCGATCCGTGCCGAGAATGCCGGCTGGGCCGTGGAGTTTGAAACGGTAGGAGGCCGGATCGAACAGATGCCGCTCGACGCGATCGTGCGGGCCTGGCAGCCCAACCAGCTTGGCTTTTTTGGTCGGCTCGGTGTCTACGCCTCCAGGTGGGGCGAGTTTCTCAGCGACGACCCGCGCGAGGCCAATAGCGCCGGCGGTGTTTTCCCGGCCATCTGGGGCACGGTCGTGATGACGCTCATCATGGCGTTCTTCGTGGCGCCCTTCGGCGTGCTCGCTGCCCTCTATCTCCGGGAGTACGCATCGAAGGGGCCGATCACCACCACCGTGCGGGTGGCCATCAACAACCTCGCGGGTGTGCCGAGCATTGTCTACGGTGCCTTCGGCCTGGGCTTCTTCTGTTACGGCATCGGCGGCGGGATCGACGAGGTCTTCTTCAAGGCGAGCCTCGTGGCCGACGGCCAGCCGGTGTTCGGCACCGGTGGGCTCCTCTGGGCCTCGCTCACGCTCGCGCTCCTCACGCTTCCTGTCGTGATCGTGGCCACCGAGGAAGCGCTCTCGGCGGTCCCCAACTCCATGCGGGAGGGATCCTATGCCTGTGGTGCCGGCAAGTGGCAGACCATCCGCCGCATCGTTCTGCCCCGCGCCATGCCAGGCATCATGACCGGTCTCATTCTCGCGATGGCACGGGGCGCGGGCGAAGTGGCCCCGCTCATGCTCGTGGGCGTCAAGAAGCTGGCGCTCGATCTCCCGGTGGATGGCTCATTCCCGTTCATCCATCCCGAACGGGAGTTCATGCACCTGGCCTACCTCATCTACGACGTCGGCCTCCAGAGCTCCGACAGCCAAGCGGCCCGCCCCATGGTGTTCACGATCACGTTCCTGCTCGTGACCATCATTGCCTTGCTCAATATCTCGGCCATCTGGATCCGTTCCCGACTTCGAAAACGCTACACCTCACAACAGTTCTGACGTCACGCTCGCCATCCATGGCCCCGGCGAGCCCGCCGGTCGCACGTCCTGGCTCCCGGCGCTCGTTGGCCCTGCGGTGCGGTCGAGTACACTGACGGTTCACAACGAGGATTCTTCCATGCAGGCGGCGACGAGTGATGCGCGGCAGGCGCCAAGTGCCGAGGCTCCGCCCGCCGATCGGCTTCTGGCGGTGGCTCGAGGCTTCGAGGTGCCGTCGGAGGTGCATGCGAAGGTTCTCGCCGAGCAGCCCGTACTCGAGGTGGACCGTTTCAACCTGTGGTATGGCACCAAGCAGGCGCTCCACCGCATCACCATGCCCGTGTCGAAGGGCAAGGTGACGGCGCTCGTGGGCCCGAGCGGCTGTGGGAAGTCGACCCTTCTGCGAAGTGTCAACCGGCTCAATGATCTCGTGCAGGGGTTGCGGATCACGGGCGATATGCGACTCAATGGAGACTCGATCTACGACCCACGGATGGACGTGATCGACCTCCGGAAACGGATGGGCATGGTGTTCCAGAAGCCCAACCCGTTCCCCATGAGCATCTACGAGAACGTCGTCTACTCGCTGCGAATCGACGGCGAGCGAAACCGTGGCGTGCTCGATGAGGTCTGCGAAGCAAGCCTCCGCGGTGCCGCCCTCTGGGACGAAGTGAAAGACCGGCTGCAGGATAGCGGTCTCGGGCTTTCCGGTGGTCAGCAGCAGCGGCTCTGCATCGCGAGGGCCATCGCCGCCGAGCCCGAGGTGCTTCTGCTCGACGAGCCCTGTTCGGCACTCGATCCGATTGCCACCGGCAAGATCGAGGATCTCATTCAGGAGCTCCGCGGCCACTACTCGGTGCTCATGGTGACCCACAACATGCAGCAGGCCAGCCGCACGAGCGACTATACCGCGTTCATGTATCTTGGCCGGCTCATCGAATACGGCCCCACCACCGACATCTTCACGAAGCCGGTGCTCTCCGAGACCGAAGCCTACGTGACCGGCCGGTTCGGCTGAACCAGGTCCCCTCCTTCCACGACAACCATTTATGACCCGACACATTGAGCGTCAGATCGACGGACTCAAGGAGCGAATCCTGAGGCTCGGTACGCTCGTCGAAGAGGCCATTTCGAAATCGATCACCGCCCTCATCAACCGTGATACGCCGCTCGCCCTGCGGGTGATGGCCAGCGATGAGGCGATCGACCGGATGGAGGTGGAGGTGGAGGAGGAATGCCTCAAGATCCTCGCCCTCTACCAGCCGGTGGCCGCCGATCTCCGCTTCGTGGTGGCCGTGCTCAAGATCAACAACGATCTTGAGCGGATGGGTGATCTCGCCAAGAACATCGCCAAGCGAGTGAGCCAGCTCGCCGACTGTAACCAGATCGAGCTTCCCCCCGAGATCCGCTCCATGGCCATGCAGGCCCAGGAGATGGTGAAAGACTGTCTGGATGCGGTCGTGCGCGGCGACCCTGCCCTCGCCCGCCAGGTCCGCGAGGACGACGACCTCGTGGACGAGGGACGGCAGCGGATCCAGCGGCGGGTGATGCAGCAGATCAAGGCCGAGCCCGCCGATGTCGAGAGTCTCCTGCGGATGAACTCGGTATCGAAGCACATCGAGCGGATCGCCGACATGGCCACGAACATCGCCGAAGACGTGATCTACATGGTCGAGGGCGAGATCGTTCGCCACCGGGCCGAGGCGACGTAGCGGTTGTACGCGGCGCGGGCCATCCATGGCAATCGTGTTCGGCACGGTTGATGCATGGGGTTCCGACGCAAGGCGCATTGGTTCGCCGGCGGTGACATGCTCGCGAGCCTTCGGATTTTGCGAGTGTGCTCTCGTGGATGATGGTGCGCC
>ENA-ORBV01000798-ORBV01000798.1-microbial-mat-metagenome-genome-assembly--contig:-NODE-798-length-71665-cov-9.130189_pt1 | contig 71665 bp, 57 predicted proteins | sample MGYA00237777_ERZ505514 | MGnify/ENA primary metagenome ERZ505514 (study PRJEB26160, sample SAMN06269048) | microbial mat metagenome | isolation source: Oligotrophic lake microbial mat | place...
TCCAGCCGGCGGTCTGCGCCGCTACGCAATGAGCCGGATGTCGCCGCCGCAGGCTGGGCACATCAGTGGAAACGCCTTGGCGATCCGCGCGAGGAGCTTGGCCCACGCGAGCCGGGAGGTGTCGTGGGAGCGACTCGCTGAGATTGCGTCGCCCTCGGCGCCGTGTGCCGAGGGGGCAGCGGAGCCACCCTCACCCCGGCCCTCTCCCGGAGGGCGAGGGAGCAAGGCGACGTTGCCGATCGCCATCGCCGTCACGAGCGAACGCAGCGGATGATTCGGCGCGAAGACTTTCGTGTTGCGATGACGATGTCTACGCCGCGGCGGCACGAGGTCAGCAAGCCGACTCAAAAACTCGTGCGGGGACAGGGTGATCACGCCTTGCGCGTCAGGAGTCGTCGTCTTCTAGGCAGAAATCGCACGAATGGCGAGACACCATCGTCTCAATGGCTGGACGTATGCCTGCCCCTTCCTGTTCCCTTCCCTATTGGGGGCAAAATCGCTCCCGTCCCTAATTTCCGCCACTGGCGGCCAACCGAAAAAACTCGAACCGCGCGGGATTGCCATGCTCATCGCGGCCGATGAGCGCGAACTCACGAAAATTAGTCGCGAGCACCTGCTGATGCTCTTTCCAGTACCGAGCGACCTGCTTGCCTTTGACGAGCTTTCCGAGATCGTCGCCGAGCGGCTTGGCTTCGATGAAGCCCCGCGCCGGTTTCCCACCCTGCAAGGGATCACCGTCGCCCTTCGGGATCTGATCCTGCGTGAACAGCCCGCCGTCGGGCTTGTCGGCCGGCATCGCGTCTAGCTCGGTCGTCTTGAACGCTCCATCCACAAGATGCCCCTGCTCGTTGTAGCTCACGTCCGACCATCCCTGATCGTCCGTCATGCACAGGATGACGTTTGGACGACCTGCGGGCGTGGAAAACGCGGCATCATCGGCCCCAGCAATGCCCGTACGACCTACGAGCGTGGCCAGCACAAGAACGATGAACAGGACCGCGGCTCGCATTGAAACCACCTCCAGCAAAGTCCGCCATGGGCAGCATTTCGCCGCCTCGCGTGTCATCACGATGAGCGAGTGGAGGGCGGCGATGAGGGTTTGTCACCGTGCGTGGCCCAAGGCGGCATGGATCGCCTCGACTACATCGTGGATCGGGACGGTGAGACGTTGACGGAACTTCGAGCACGAGGCCATCACCACGTGATGATGGAATCCGTACAGCCGGCTCCAGTGGGGAAAGAGCTCCATGTGCGACCGCCGCTGGGGATATATTTCGACGATGGGTGTTCCTGGTCTCGCGAACATGGCATTGGCCAGGGCCGCCCCGTGGACCGTCACGATCAGCGACGCTTCACGCATGAGCGCGGCTTGTCGCTCAAACGGAATATCTTCAAAATAGTGCATCTCGAAGCCGAGCTTCTCGAGCTCCTCCTCGAGCGCACGCTCATTCACCAGCCGGCGATGAGTGGCTTTGCGACGACTGATATAGAGCAGGCGCCGCTGCGTGGGATCGACCGTCGCCTGGATAGCGGGCTCGAGCATGCGAACGAAGTGACGCAGGAGCGTTTCCCCCGGCTGCGAGACCCACAGTAGGTGGTCGGCGGTTAGGTGCAGTCGCCCATGGGGTTGAATCCACTGAGATTCCGGGATGCCCAGCATCGCGAGGACGCGTCGCTGATAGCCGCACTGGTGATCCACGAGGTATCCGGCCACATCCAGGTTCGCGAGATGAGCGGCAGCGATCCGCGGCGCGATCTCGACGAGCCAGTGGTAGAAGTTGTGGGGCTGCCAGTTGTTGGCCACCACGACGCGGCCCGAGACATGCTCGGGTTCCGGGAGTCGAAAGCGGGCCGTCACATCGCCTCGATGGCGATGCTGCCAATAGCGAGGGTCGAGCTTTCGCCGCTCGAACGGGCCAGCGATGCCACGGGCGAGATAGAAGCCGGTTTCTCGGATCGCCGATCGCTCGGGACCGATCAGGCAGCAGGCACGCCCAACGGAGCCGCCACCATCGAGCGTGTGAATAACGACGGGCGCAGCGGTGGTGGGCTGGAGCGATTCGAGGTACGAACAACCTTGATCGGTGACGCGAAAATGCGTCACTGGCTGCGGCGGATCGACGCCGAGAGTCAGCGTGTGGACGCGATCCGGAAATCGTGCTTCCAGTTCGGCAAACGGCACCTGCTGCGTCGGGGCCGGGACCGTGCGTCGCCGCGGGAGGAGGCACGCCGCCGGGAGGATATATTTTCCAAATCGGGCAACCCGGTGTCGCCATGCGTCGCGGTCATAGAGCCTCGTCATCGACCGTTCCTCAAGACGTCCGTCGGCCTGCCGCGTCCGCGGCTGCGCGCACACCTATCGACATCGAAACGAGACTCGCACGGTCTCGGTGGCGTCGGCCGGTGGCAACGGCACCAGCACAAACGTGTCGGTCACGACCGGCTTCCACTCCATGCCATCGACAACCTCGACGGGCCCGAGCCGGCGGGGCAGAAACTGAACGATCGGACGGCCGCCCCGCTGGGAACCATTCGTGTTCACCGGCGCATACGACTGGGCACCGTCGAGCGGTGTAACCTCGAGCGTGAAGAGGCCGTCGCGCTCGGTGAGCCTCTGACTCAACTGGAGTTTTCCATCGGCCATGCGGGCGTCCCACGCGGGATCACCATAGAACGCGACGACATCGCGATCAAACGTCAGTCCACGCTCGCCTTTCGGGTCGGCGTTTGTCTCGAGCCGATGCACAAGGGCGTGGTGATTGGCATGAAACGCCTCGCAGAGCGTGAACCGCCCTGGCTGTTCGAGAAAATAGTCGAGGCATCCCCAGCCGGCGTAGCCGAACCACGTCGGCACGGTGTAGCCGATCATCTGGCGAACACCGCAGGAATTCATGAAGGCCAGGGCGAGGGCATCGCCGCCGTCAACGTGCCCGGCAAGACAGTTCCCCACCGGCAGCCACACTTTTGGGTTGGCCGACACAATCGGGATTTTTGTCCCCTTGGTATCGATGCCAACGAGCCGGCCAGCCGCAGAACGGAATTGGCCGTTGCGGTAGGCAAATCCGATCTGCCAGTCGCGCTCCGTCGCGTGGCCACTCGTCACAAAGAGATCGGTGTGGCCCTCCGTGAGCCGACTCGCAAGCGCCGCAGTCGTGTCACCGGGCCCACGAACCTCCTCAGGCTCTTCACCGGCTGGCTTTCGCACCATGCGCTGAGGCGTCAGTTCGCTGAACCACTCCCCCTCGACGACGCGATCCATCGCGATCTCTGTCCCTGAGGTCACTCGCCGAATGACGAGCGGCTCGGTCGTCTTGGCAATCGACAGGGCATTCGCCGCGTCAAAGCCCGTCAGAATGCCCCACAGGACATCGCCGTAGGGATCGTCATCGAGCGAGCGACTGATCGCGTGCACCGCAGCAACGAACGTCCGCCCCGCCTCCTCGGGCCGCGCGACGAAGCAGGCATGCTGCGGCATCGCCGCGGCAAGGGGCGCCGCGGACTCTGCCACGGTGTCCCGCCATTCAATGACCGTCGTGCCGCGGTCGCGATGCTTCGCCTCCAGCGCCGCCACAACCTCCGCCCAGTCCGGATCGGCCCGCGTGGCCGCCGACACGACGATCAAATAGCCAGGCTGCTCCGCACCGGCCGCTGGAATCGCGCCGGCGACCAACGGCATTGCGAGTAGACCGGCACAGACAATCCAGCAGCGAGCAATCATGAAGGGCACCCCAAAGAAAGCCGACTCTTTGCCCCATACCCTACTACACTCCAGATTGGCTACGAGAGGTTGGCTACGAGAGCTCCAATCCCTATCCGTCCCTCTCCGAGAACAGATCATGAACCATCGCCGCGTTTCCGTAGCCCGCATTCTCGCGATTACGTTTTGCGGTGCCCTGACCATCACAACTTCGGCGCGGGCGGAGGATGCGGCGCGGGATGCCGAGATTCGGCGGGGATCCGAGACGGCGAAAGGTGGTTTTCAGAACGAAGAGGATGTGTGCACCGCCTTCAACGACTGGCAGCACGATGCGGAGGCCCGCGGATGGCTCGTCACCATGCACGGCCGCATCGACGATATTGAGGCCGTTGCCGCATCCATCCCACGCGGCGCCAAGGCAAAGACCGACGTCGAGGTTCGCGTCGCGACACCCGATGGCGAAACCCGCTACGGCATCTCCATCAAGCTCGTGAGCACGAAGGGGGGGTTCAACCAGATCGACAAGCGGTGGCTCGACACCTACGCCACCATGTGGGACATGCCGACTGATGTAGGAGAAGCCCTGAAACACTTCGTCGGCGAAACTCCGCCGACCACGCCCGGCCGCGATCCTGATCGCATGTTCCTGACCGAGCTGCCGCCCGACACGCAAAAGAAGGTGGTGGACTTCTTCATCGAGCGCCGCGACCAAATCATCTCCGACCTCTTCGCTGGGGATGGCGATCATGCCGCCGGATGGTTCCTCGTCACCGTGCGAGACCAGGACGAGGGCGACGACGAGCCACATCCAAAACGATCGATCCTCGTCTCCACGGCTGCGGCTGCGGCGTTTTTTGGCGAGGGCGACGTGGCGATCACGCCGGCCGGAAGCCTCCGCATCGGCCGCATTACGATGCAGCGAAAGGGGGGCGACAACGGTCGCAAGTCGGCCCAAATGCTCCAGTTCAAGATCGACCCTACGGATCTTTTTGAGCGGAAAGAGTCTGGTAGTCTTGACCCGGTTTCGCGGCAGGTCGCGACACCATACCCGAACGATACGGAGCGAGACGATGGCACAGGCGAGTGAGGCGTTCCCGGAGATTTCGCGAATCCGTTACGAGGGCCCGAAGGCCTCAACCATGCTGGCCTTCCGCCACTACGACGCCGACGCGATCGTGGAAGGCAAGCCCATGCGAGAGCATCTCCGCTTTGCCGTCTCCTACTGGCATACCTTCCGCGGCACGGGCTCCGATCCGTTCGGTCCCGGCACCATGATCCGCCCCTGGGAGACCGGCGGCGACTCGCTCGACATGGCGCTGCGTCGCGTGGACGTGGCATTCGAGTTCCTCGAAAAGCTGGGTGTCGAGCTGTATTGCTTTCACGATCGCGATGTGGCGCCCGAGGGCGCGACGCTCGCCGAGAGCCACAAGAATCTCGATTCGATCGCCGATTCCCTCCTCGCGCACCAACAGCGGAGCGGCATCAGGCTGCTCTGGGGCACGGCCAACCTTTTTTCGAATCCCCGGTACGTCCACGGCGCGGCCACGAGCCCGAATGCGGAGTCGTTCGCCTACGCCGCGGCCCAGGTGAAGAAGGCGCTCGAGGTCACCCATCGCCTCGGCGGCGCGGGCTATGTGTTCTGGGGCGGTCGCGAAGGCTACCAGTGTCTCTGGAACACCGACATGAAGCGGGAGATCGACCACCTCGCCGCCTTCATGCACATGGCCGTGGATCATGCGAAGGCCATCGGCTTCACCGGCCAGTTCTACTTCGAACCCAAACCCCGTGAGCCGATGAAGCATCAGTACGACTTCGACTCGGCCACGTGCATCAACTTCCTGCGAAGCTACGGCCTCGAGAAGCACGTGAAGATGAACATCGAGACCAACCACGCCACACTGGCCGGCCACGAGATGCAGCACGAGCTCGAGTACGCCGGCATGCAGGGTTTTCTGGGGTCGATCGATGCCAACACTGGCGACACCCTCGTGGGCTGGGACACCGACCAGTTCCCCACCAACATCTATCTCACAACCCAGATCATGTATTCGATCCTGAAGTACGGCGGCATCGCCCCCGGCGGGATCAATTTTGACGCCAAGGTTCGCCGCGAAAGTTTTGAGCCAGCCGATCTTTTCCACGCTCACATCGGCGGCATGGATGCATTCGCCCGCGGCCTCACGATCGCCGCAGCGATGCGAGCCGACGGGGCGATCCAGAAACTCGTCGAGGAGCGTTACGCCTCGTGGGAAGGTCCACTCGGCCAGCGGATCGAGGCAGGCAAGGAGACGCTCGCGTCTCTCGAGAAGGAAATGCTCGCCAAGGGTGAAGCCGAACGCTGCCGCAGTGGCCGGCAGGAGCTCTTCGAGAACGTCATCAATACCTACCTCTGACGTCCGCTCGCGCCGGAGGCTTTGAGGCCGCGATGGGCCGACACGCCACAACCAAGCTCACGTTCGTCCTTCTGACAGCAACCGCGGCGCTGCTGGCTCCCGATCTCGCGGTCGCGCAGGATCGGCAGGGCCTGGCCCATGCGGCGTGGCCACTCGAGGCCATCGAGCTGACTGACGGGAGGCGACTCGAAGGACTCGTGATCGCGCCGGCGAAGGTCTCTGGCACGCCAGCCCACGATGCCGGGGATATCGAGTTCCTCCAGATCGTGCGGCGGCCGGGCCGCCCCATGCACCTCGTGTCCTGGCCCGCATTTTCCGCCACCGGCATCCGGTTCGTTGAGCGTCTCGCACCAACCGAACAGGACACGCTCCGCGGGCGGGTGGAAGCGTTCCGGGCCGAGCGACGTCGGCAGGATGAAGCGACGTCAATTCGGCTCTCCCGGCAGGGCGAAGAGGGGCCCTGGATGTTCGAAGACCCGGCCTTCACGCTCGTGAGCTCGGCCGACCCGACCCTCACCCGCGAGGCGATCGTACGGCTCCAGCTCATCTTCCAGGCGCTCGAGTCGCTCGTACCTCCCGTTGGGCCCGCCGGGCCGGTGACGGTGCGGCTCTGCGGATCGCTCGCCGAATACCGTGCCACCCAGGAGGAGCTTGGGCTGCGGCTCGAAAACCCGGCCTTCTATCTCTCGCAGCGGCGACTCCTCGTGGCCGGGAGCGAGCTGCCAACATTGCTGCAACAAGGGCGTGCTACAGACGACCAGCTCGATGCAGCCCGCCAACGGCACCTCGAACATGGCAACCTCCTCGACCAGCGGCTACGAGGCCTCGCGGCCGATCTCGAGGCTTCGGGAACGCCTCGCGACGACCGTGTCGAGATCGTCCGACGAGCCCGCATCCGCGGCACACGGGAGCAGGCCGAGGCGATCGCCGGCATCGAGGCGGCACGGCGAGCCAACGCTGCGGTCATCGACGCAGCCCGACGCCGGTTTCATGAGCGACTCGCCCACGAGGCGTGGCACGCCTACGCCGATGGTCGGCTCCGCACCGACAAGGCCCGCGGCCTGCCAACTTGGCTCGATGAAGGCCTCGCGCAGGTGGTCGAAACCGCCCCGCTTGAAGCGGGCGAGATCCGGCTCGATGCCCCCGACCCCCATCGACTCGCGCGGCTTCGCGAAGCCATTGCTGCCGGCGGGCTGCCACCGGTGGCCGAGATAGTTTCGGCCAACCAAGACACCTTTCTCGGCGGCCACGGTGGTAACGAGGCGGTCGCGTATCTCGCATCCTGGGGGCTCGCCTTCGACCTGGCCGTTCTGCGTCCGATCCTCACCGCCGACAAGATCGTGGCCCTCTCTGACGCCGGCGACGCCGACCCTGTTACTGCCTTCGAGGGCCTCGTCGGAATGCCCATCGACCAGTATGACCGGCAGTGGCGTCAGCGGATTTTGGAGCCGCGGGCCCGAGGGCTCAGCCCCGCGCCGTGATGGGTTCCACGGCCCGTTCGACGGCCTGCCGGACCAATGCGAGCCGTTCCTGATCGGCCACTTTGCGACCGTCTGCATCGGTCACATGAAACGCATCAACGACCTGATCCAGGTAGGTGCCGATTCGCGCGGACCGCACCGAGAGGCCCGCCTCGTGGATCGCGCGGGCGATTCGGAAGAGCAGGGCAGGAGAGTCGTACGCGAAGACCTCGATGATCGTCGCGTCGCGCGAGCTCTCGGTGTCGAAGAGCACTCGTGGCGGGATCGTCGCCACGGGCAGCACCTGCGGGGCAAACGGATTCCAGCGAAGTGGAATGGTCGGCGGCTCGTGACGTCCAACAGCGGTTCGGATGGCGGCCACGATATCGGCCAAGCGATCGGCGGGCGGCTCGCCGGCGAAATCATCGTCGCGAACCGTGAAGCGATCGAGCACCGAACCGTCGGGAAGCGTGTGGATATCGGCCGCGAGAACCCCGAGACGTTCGGCGGCGAGCGCCCCTGTGACCCGGTGAAACACCCCCTCGGCAACCCGCTCGTGGGTGCCCACGGTGATTGAAATCGTGGTGGTCTCTGGCTGCCAGCGCGCGATCGCAAACACGCCGTCGGCCTGCAGACGGCACAGCCGGCCGAGCTCCTCGATAACCCGCGTGGGCGGCACGCCCCGAAAGGCTGCGGCGGGGAGGCCGTGAAGCTTTGTGACGACGGGATCATCTGCCGGCCGATCTGCGACGAGCCGCTCGACTGCTTCTCGCGATCGGGCCACCTCGTCGCCGGGCGCCTCGCCAGAGAGCACGTCCTGCGTGCGGGCATGGAGGTCGCCGAGAAGGTCGGATTTCCACTGCGTCCAGACGCCCGGCCCCACCGCCGACACGTCCGCGGCCGTGAGCAGGGCGAACATCCGCAGAATCTCGGGTGAGCCCACCTCGCGGGCAAAGTCAACGACCAGGCTGTCGTCGCCGACATCGCGACGGAACGCGAGATGAGCCATGAGGAGATGTCGTCGGACCAGAAATTCGATGATCTCCGTCTCGTCGGCCGGTACCCCGAGTCGCATGCACGTGTCACGGGCCAGCACTGCGCCCACGTCCGCATGATCTCCTGGCAGCCCTTTCCCGAGATCGTGGAAGAGCGCGGCCAGGAGCAGGGGCCTGGGCCGCGTGAGTGCCCGCCACTGGCGTCCCTGCCAGCCGTCCTCAGATTTATGGCGAAGGCATTGCTCGACCGTGTGAATGGAGTGCTCGTCCACGGTGAACTTGTGATAGTTGTTGAACTGGAGGAGGTCGCGGGCGTGGCCGAAGCCAGGAACAAAATGCTCGAGCACGCCCACTTCATGAAGGCGTCGCAAGACATCGGCCAGGCCGTCGTGCCATTGCCGCATGGCAGACGGCGGACGGTCGAAGAGCCTCAGGAATGCCTCGCACGCACGCGGCGACGGTGGAGCGTTGGCCCAGGGTCGCTCGCTGCCGACCCGCCGCACCGCATCCCACGTGGGCCCGTGGACCGGCAGCCCGTGGAGCATCGCGAGCTCCCGGAGCCGGATGATCGATTCGGGGGAATGAGCGATGCGACTCTCTTGACCACCGATGGCGGCGACGTTGGCTGGACCGACGCGAAAGAGACCCTCAACCCGGTGCCCGAGGAGGCCTGCCGCAAGCCGGCCGGTCGCGGAGCGCGGAGAGGCCGTCGCCATGACCGCCTCGGCGACCCGCTTCACGCCGCGGGTATGTCCGATGTAGTCCTGCATGAACCGCTCAACGCCCAGCAGCCCGTCGCGTTCCTCGTAGCCGAGCGCGGTCGCGATGCGAAGCTGGTGATCGCGGGTGAGATCATCGGTCGTCCGGCCGGTGGCCAGATGCAGATCGAGCCGTACGCCTGTCAGGAGCTCAGACGCCGATCGGAGCGCCGTTGCATCACCGCGGCTGATACCCCCCGCGGCCGCGAGCTCATCGATCGACTCGGCGGCGAAGAGGACCAGCCCCAGCCAGCGAACGAGCTGGATATCACGAAGCCCGCCCGGGGAACGTTTGACGTTTGGCTCGAGGAGCGCCACCGTCTGACCAAAACGCAACGCCTCCTCCTGACGCGCCTCAATGAGCAAACGCGCATACCGGCGTGGCGAACGACGGATCATCCGACGCAGACGCGCAGCGAGCCGTTCGGTCACCGTCGTCGGACCGGCCACCGTGCGACACTCGAAGAGCGTGCTCAGGATCGTGGCGTCGCCGGTAGCGAGACGGCATGCTTCGGAAACGGTCCGTACGCTCTGGCCCACCTGGAGCCCGGAGTCGAACAGATCCTGGACGAACCTCGCGGCCACCGCAGCGACGGCCGCCGGATCGGCGGCGTCGTGAAGCAGCATGAGATCGATGTCGGAGTAGGCCAGCATTTCACGGCGGCCATACCCTCCGTGGGCCACGACCGCAACGCGGCTCGCCGCCCGCGTTTCGGCGGGAGACAGATTGGCGAGCGTGGCCTCCCACACCCCGCGGATCACATCATCGAAGAGATCCGTGGCGAGCGCCACCGTGGCGAGCGCCTCGATGCCCGCAGCATGCTGTTCGGCGATTCGGCGCCGCAGATCGGCCACTTCCACTGCCGCCCGAGATGCCGCCGGGCGCACGGCAAGCGTTGCCGTCGGGCTTGGTGTCGTCATGAGCTAATCCAGGGGTCATCCACGACTCCGGCCTGGCGGTTGGCGGCGCGGGCGAGCACGAACAGGAGGTCGCCCAGGCGATTCAAGTATTCGATCGCATTGGCGGGGATCATCGTATCAACCTGATTGGCGAGCGTGACAACACGCCGCTCGGCCCGCCGGCAGACGGTCCGCGCGACATGGAACGCCGCCGCAAGCGGCGTGCCCGTGGGAAGGATGAAGCAGGCAAGCGGCTCGAGCGTTGCCTCATGGTGATCGATGAGCCCCTCGAGCCGGGTGACGTGTGCCGGCGTGATCCGCTCGGTCTTGCTCTCGGGCGTTGCAAGCTCGGCGCCCAAATCAAAAAGCTCCGACTGGATGCGGCGGAGATCGGCATCGAACGGGCCAGCGGCTGCAAGCGTGCGGATGACGCCGAGGTGGCTATTGAGCTCATCGACGGTCCCGAAGGCCTCGATGCGGGCATGGTTCTTAGACACCCGCGGGCCACCGAAGAGGCCTGTCTCCCCCTGGTCGCCCGTCTTCGTATAGATCTTCATCATTGGCAGATGGCTCCGTGCGCCCGGTCGAAAGGATGCCTATACTGCCGCCCATGCCCGAAAGCTGCAACGCACACCCTTCTGACGCTTCCCATGTTTCGCGAGCCACCGGCGATATCGCGATGATCGGTGGCGGCCGCATGGCGTCGGCCCTCGCCCAGGGTTTTGTGGCGGCCGGCCTGGTGGAAGCGACGCGGATCGTGGTCTACGACCCGGCGGAAGCCGCGCGGGAGGCGCTCGCCGCGCGGGTGCCAGGCGTGCGTTTTGTGGCCACGCCCGATGAGGCGGCGGCGACCGCAGACATCGTGCTTTTGGCCGTGAAGCCGCAGCAGGTAACCGAGGCCTGCGGCGCCATCGCTGCGGTCATGCCTGGCCGAACGCTCGTGTCGATCCTGGCCGGCATCTCGATTGCGACGCTCGCCACACGATCCGGAACCTCCCGCGTGATCCGTGTGATGCCAAACACACCATGCCTTGTGGGACGTGGCGTGTCGGTGCTCTGTGGCTCGCCCGAAGTGCCGCCTGACGTCGCTGCCCGTGTCACGCAGTTGCTTGGCGCCGTCGGCGCGGTGCATGAGGCCGATGAATCACTCATGAACGCGGTGACTGGTCTTTCAGGATCGGGGCCAGGCTTTCTGGCGCTTGTCGTCGAGGCGCTCACCGATGGGGGAGTGCAGGCCGGGCTGCCAAGGCCGCTGGCTCTCGGGCTTGCGGTGCAAACGCTTGTGGGCACGGGCGAACTGCTCGACCAGACGGGCGAGGAGCCCGCTGTCATACGCGACCGCGTGTCGAGCCCTGGTGGCACGACCCTCGCGGGTCTCGCGGTACTCGATGCCCGCGGCGTGCGCGAGGCCCTGGCCGCCGCTGTGGTCGCCGCCTCCGCCCGCGCGAAAGAGCTCGGCGGCTGACGCCTACTTCCGCTTGCCGGCCTTCACAGTCGGCTTGCGGCGGCTGCCGGCACTCTTCGTCGCCTTCGCCTTGGTCGTCCCTGCGGCCGACTTCTTCTTGGACGTCGATGCACTGCCGCGCTTGGTGGACCCGCCAAAGATGGCGTCCCAGCCCTCGGCATACGTTCCGCTGCTTCCAACTCTGATGACTGACATAGCTCGTGGTTCCCCGATGTGGTGGCTCGCTCTCGGAGAGACTTCCTAGCGGTCGGAAGGGCGGCGAGTCAAGGAAGGACGTGTTCGATTTCCAGATGCAATCGCCCATGACACACGTCCAGCGGTCGCCGGCCATGCGAAAGGGGAGGGGGCCTCGCCTCGCTGGAAGCAGGTGCTTCGTCAGCCTCGCCATCGGCCGGCGTCAGCATGAGCTCATTGCGAGCGCGGAGGAATGCGGTCACATCGTGACGGGCGTCGAGGCCAGCCAGATGCACACCATTGAGGACAATCGAGGCACCGCGGCCGCCTTCATGCACGAGCCACACCCGATCTCCCGATGCAACCCCGGACGGCAGGCCAAATCGCCGGACCCACGCCCGCGACCCGTCTCCCGGAGGTTCCCAGGCCGTAGACAGATTGATGACATGCCGCTGAGTCATGGGATCACAACGCCGCGGCCAGTTGTTTCTCCCGCCAGCATCCGCCGGGCGTAGTCGCCGATGCCATCGAGGCCGATCCTCGTCACAGGGAGCCGGCTTGCGATGCGCGGCCAGAACAGCGCGAGCCGCTCCCAGAGCCGCCGCCGGTTTTCTTGAGTTGGCTGGACGGCGATATCGATCCCCGCAAGGGTCACGCCGCGAAGAATGAAGGGATGCACCGTCGTGACCAGATCGGCCCCACCGGCCATCCCGACTGCCGCCACGGCGCCGCCGATCCGCACCGAACGGAGAACATCGGCGAGCAGCGATCCGCCGACCGTGTCGACGACACCGGCCCACCGGCCGCTCGCCAGCGATCTTGGGGTCGGGTCGATGATCTCCGAAGGCGATGCCACCAGCGCCGCACCGAGCGCCTGGAGCGGGCCAGCCGCCGCCGGTTTACGGCTGCATGCCACAACTCGTTTTCCTGCTGCCGCGAGCAGGGCCACGGTGATCATGCCCACGCCACCGCTCGCACCGGTAACGAGCCACTCCTCGTCGGGCCGCGCGTGCCGTGGATCCACAAGCTCATCGAGGCGATCGCAGGCCAAGACCGCCGTGAGCCCCGCCGTGCCGAGCGCCATCGCATCCGCCGCCGAGAGGCCGTCAGGGCGCGACAGGATGGCCGAGGGGGGCACGCGTAGATACGTGGCAAAGCTCCCGTCCTGCCGCTCGCCGATGCCGTGACCGGTCACCACGACGGCAGCCCCGGCGCGGAGCCCGGCCGCCGGCCCGAGCAACGTCCCGGCCGCATCGACGCCTGGCACGATCGGCGAACACCGCATCACCCCCGCGTGGCAGGCGCAGCACAGGGCATCTTTGTAGTTGAAGCCGGCCGCCTCGACGCGGATCACTGCGTCCAAGCCAGCCGCGGCGTCTGGGCTCCAGCCCAGCGGCACCACGCCCCCGCGGCACTCCCCATGCGGGTCTCGCTCCACCCGCCAGCATTGGGGTTCGCACCGTGGATTCCCAGAGTGATCGACCATCGAATCCTCGCTTCCTCGCGGTTGGCGTTCGAGTGTCGCCAGCCAATGGCCGGCGCGGATATACTTCCTACCCTCCCGATCGGCACCACGGCGGTGCCGACGGCAACGACAAGCGTATCGCGACACGCAGCCCACCGAAATCGACAGGAGTTTTGCAGAATCATGGGAAATGCCCTCGAGTTCACCGACGCCAACTTTCAGTCCGAGGTTCTGCAGTCGGACGTGCCCGTGCTCGTCGATTTCTGGGCTCCGTGGTGTGGCCCGTGCCGCATGATCGGCCCTGTGATCGAGGAGCTCTCGGTCGAGAATGCTGGCACGTTCAAGATCGGGAAGGTGAACGTGGACCAAAACCAGCAGCTCGCCATGAACTACAACGTGGCCAGCATCCCCGCGATCATGATCTTCAGCGGCGGGCGACTCGTGCAGCAAATGATGGGTGTGCAGTCCAAGGCCAAGCTGCAGCAGGTCCTCGACGAAGCCAAGGGAGCCTAAACGGCTCCGGCGGGCAGAGCATCGACTTCCACCGAATAGGAAAAGAGGGACGGGAGCGATTTGCCCCTTCGACGGCACACCAACACGGGATACCCTGGGTTATGACCCTCCGCGTTTTTGACTTCCACAGGGGCCCATGGTGGGCTTCGCGAATCCTGTGGATTCCGGTTTGCGTCTTCATCGCGAGCGGATGCGACCGCCTGGTCGGCGGGCAGTCGTGGCACGAGAAGCACGGCTGGAAGGCAGTCGATTTTTTGCAGACGCGAAGGTGATCGACCTATGCGACGCGATTGCTGCCAACGATCTCGATGGCATGAAGAAGGCCATCGCTGCCGGCGCGGATGTAAACGCCAAGGGAAAGGGCGTGATGACGCCGCTGCTCTGGGCGTTCGTCGATAACAAGCCGGAGCGGTTTCGGCTGTTGCTGGAGGCTGGGGCGAACCCCAACGTCTACACGGAGAGCGATTTCGGCGATCCGCGGGCTTTTCAACCAGGAGACTCGGTCACGCACATGGCCAGCCGAAGCGCCTTTGGACACTTCTGGCCCGTATTCGAGCATGATGGCGACCCGAACCTGCCGAGCAATCTCCGCGGCTTTGCCGGCAAGACGCCTGTGTACTTCGTCATCACGTCAGGTGCGGCTGACAAGAAAGAGCGGATTACACGACTTGCCGAGCTGGGTGCCAACCTCAACCGTCCGGAAGGTGTCTTTGCTTCTCCCCTCGTGACCGCCGAGGGGCATTTTGGCCGATACGACTTGTGCTTGCTTCTGATCGATCTTGGAGCCGACCCCACCGCTTATGAAGGGGATGGCGTGTCGAGAATCACCCACCAACTGTGCGGGAGTCTTGACCAAAAGCGGCGCGGCATCGGCCAACTTCGCGACGCTTCGCCGGAAACAATGAAGGCGTTTGAAGAATTGGTCGAGAGGCTCGAAGGCATGGGGTTGTCGATGGCCGAAGCACAGGCCGACAGAGAACGATGGGGCCAGGCGAGCGACCTAATAGAGCTTGGCAAGATGCGACGGAAGGAGCGCGAGGACCGCGAGCGAAGGGAGCGAGAAGCGGCTGAGATACGCGAGGGGAACGCTTCCAAGAATCCCGAGCCCTTCAGCTTGCACGAATGACGCCCCCAGCTTTCGCAGCCGATATTCATGCGCACTGGGATCTGTCTGAAAACTCTCTGGTGAGAGGACGAAGCAAGCCGGGGGTAGGAAACGGGGACATGTCCAGCTTGAAGGATCTCAATCCCCTGGCAGCCAGACATGGCGACGACGCCCGAGGCCAGCGAGCACACATCCATCAAGCAGCGAGTGGATCACGCCCGCAACACTGCTCCTGCCACCTCCGACCCGCTCAGCTCGCACCGACCGGCTCGAGGTCATGCACGGGTGCGTCCCGCCACTGCTCCGCGATCCCTTCCGGCACGAAACTCGCGAGGTCGACGCCACCGCCTGGCTCGCGAAGTTTTTCCACGGCTTTGGCCTCGATCTGTCGGACCCGCTCGCGGGTGACTTGAAAGATCGAGCCAACCTCCTCGAGCGTGTAGGCGCACCCGTCGGCGAGGCCAAACCGCAGGCGAATGATTTCTCGCTCGCGGTAGGAGAGCCCCTCGAGGGCGCGGCCGATGGATGATCGGAGTGCCTGGCGGTTGATGTCGCGAAGGGGATCCTCTTCCCGACGGTCACTCACGAATTCGCCCACGGTGCCCTCGTCGCCATCGCCGAGAGGTTGATCGAGCGACACGCATTGCCTGGACATCCGCGATACACACGCGGCTTCCTCGACCGTGAGGCCGGCCATCCCCGCGACCTCTTCCACCGTCGGCTCGCGGCCGTTCGCCTGAAGGAAGGTCCGCGTCAGGTTCCGGAGCTTGTTCATCGTGTCGGCCATGTGGACCGGCACTCGAATGGTGCGGCTCTGGTCGGCAATGGCCCTCGTGATCGCCTGGCGAATCCACCAGGTGGCGTAGGTAGAAAACTTGAACCCACGGGCATGCTCGAATTTGTCCACGGCCCGCATGAGTCCCGAATTGCCCTCCTGGATGAGGTCAAGGAAGGACATGCCGCGGTTGCGGTACCGCTTCGCGATCGAGATCACCAGCCGGAGGTTACCGGCCGCGAGATCCCTTTTGGCCGCGTCGTAGCGGTGCTGGAAGTCATCGAGCCTGGCGAGCCGTCGCTCGAGCGTTCGCCGGCTCTCCCGCGTCGCGAGCAGAATCTGCCGCTGCTTGGCGGCAAGCTCGGCCGCACGCGGCCGGTCGCGGGTCTCGTTGAGTTGCCTGGCAAACGACTGATGCCGCCCCCACGCATCGCGGAGCTGCTGGAGGAGCGGATAGAGCCGCTGGATGCGAAGGTGCATCTCTTCAACAAGCCGCACGGCCTTGCTTCGCTGCCGCACAAGCTGCCGCCAGGCGTCGCGGCGCCGGCTCAGCGGGATGCCGCTCGACATGGCGATCCGAAACAGCCGTTGCTTCTCCTGCTCGATCCGGTCGAGCGTTGCGAGGTTGGGGCCAAGCCGACGGAGGAGCCGTTTCTTCTCCGACGTGTTCGTCACGGACACCTCGATGGTGCGATCGAGCCGGAGCGTGCCAGCCTGGACCCGCTTGAGGAGCTGGACAGCCCCTGCGAGCACGAGGTCGTTGGCGAGCAGCGTGTTGCGAAAGTGCCGCCGCCACCGCTCGATCTCGCGGGCACTCGCTACTTCGGTTTCACGATTGAGCAGCGGAATGCCACCCATCTGGAGCAGGTAGAGCCGGATCGGATCGTCGATGACGGCTGCACTACGACGGATGGTGGCGGAGCGTCGTCGAGGCGGGGCCAAAGGGGTGGATGGCATGGGTGATCCTGATCCTGAAGAGGGGCTGACGAGTGGACGCCAGCCCTTTCGAGAGCAGATCCGGTGCCAGACGGGGGTTGTCCGGGCCGCGTTGGTCGTTCAGGGCCGCAAAACACGGCCAAAACCGTTGGGGGGAGGCAGAGTCAACCGATACGGCACTGTCGCCCCAAAGCGACGCGCCGGCCCGCGCTGTTGCCCGGCTGCAACGCCCAGGCGGAGCCGGCTCAAGATCGGAGTGCCGCAGGAACGAAACGAGGAGGGGGAAGGGTCCTCAGCCGGGGCTATACTTCGGTTGTTCCGGTCGGAAGGGATGCACCACCCCCGGAGTCACCGGGCCAGCAGGCTGCCGAGCATGTCATACGCAGACATCGCAATCGTTGCGGCCCTCTTTCTGTTCGTGGTGTTTACGCTCGTGGCCTTCGGAATGGGCCATAAGCGATGGAGCATCGTCTCCGTCGTCGCCACATTTCTCGTGACGCTCACGATCCCGACGTTTTTCTACTTTTCGGCCATCCTCCTTCACCACGAATGGCGGTGGGCCCAGGCTGCACGGACGCTGCAAGAAAAAATCGCGTTCGTCCGCGACGCGAAGCAACCTTCGGCCGACAAAGAGGGGCCCGCCTACCTCGTCAAGGTTGCAGACAGACCGTCTATTCGCGAACTGGAAGAGACGCGGGACCGCTGGGAACGGGCACTGACCCGAACCGACAACTGGCGCGGCCGTCACTGGACAGGGGCCTCGTTCAGTCCGCCAGCTGCTGATGGTCAGACCGGCACCGTCACCCTGCCCGCCGCGGTCAAGGGGCCTGACGCTCCGCCAGACGATGGCCTCGAAGCCGCTGCCCCGCCCGTGGACGCAGGCGCCGCCGAAGGTGGTGACGCAGCACCAGCGGACGCAGCACCAGCGGACGCCGCACCAGCGGACGCCGCACCAGCAGCGGACGCAGCACCACCCGCAGCCGCACCCGCAGCGGACGCAGCATCACCCGCAGCCGCACCCGCAGCTGCCGGCGATGCACCCGCACCAGCAGACGCAACTGCCGGCGCAGCACCGCCAGACGTAGCTGCCGGCGATGCACCAGCAGCCGAAGCGGCCCCTGCCAGACAGGCGGCCGCGCCCATCGATCCTGGCACAACGATTTACGTGTTCGACGACACCCCCTACGCAGCCGGTGGTGGTGGCAACTACCTCGGGGCCTTTCTCGTCCAGTCGGTCGATACCGTCGATGGCCGCCAGGCCCTCACCGTCCAACAGACAGCACCGAGGGATGCCTACGATACGAAGGTGTGGAGCAGGGCGTATGAAGCGGTGAGCGTGTACACCGAGCTCCCGAGCGACCGCTGGCTCGCCTTTTCGGAGACGCACGGCACGCCGCCGGAAACCGAACCGAGTGATACCGACGCCAAGATTGCACCACCGGCGCGGAAGCGAGCCTCGGACATCCTCGACGCCCTCGTGCCTGAGCTTGCGTCGGGCGGTGAAGGCATGGCGAAGTACATGAACTTCCGCGAACGCGTGAAGCAGCACTCCCTCTCCGCGAGCGACGTGCCCGAGGCGATCGACGAGGCGCAGTGGCCAGACCTTCGCGAGCGGCTCGCGCGGGGCGACGCGATTCCGGGCGAGTATTGGGCCGAGGTCACATACAACGACCGCGCCGACATGGAAGCGTTTCTCGGTGTTGCTCCCGAAGACCTCGGCGACCACGCGGGCGCCTCGATCGAGATGGAGCTCGCGTCTGCATTCGCAGAAAAAGACGCGGACAAGCTCACCATCGACAAGGTCTTCTATCGCCGCCCCCTCATGGACGCCCAGACGCTCATCCACGGCATCGCCCTGCCCGGCGATGACGGGAGTCTCGTCTCCGACGGCCTCGCCGCCCTGCGGCTGGTACTCCGGCGGGAGATCGCAGCGCTCGAGATCGCGAAGACGCGGCTCGACACCGGCTTGAAGCAGGCCCGAGCCGAGCTCGACATCGTCTCCACCCAGAAGCGGCAGTCGGAGGAGGACCTCCAGCAGTGGAGCCGCGATGTCACCGCCGCGACTCGCCTGGCGGACCGCTTTGAGGCGGAGGCGAATGCTGCTGCCAGCCGCCTTGCCGAGACCGAGCGGCAGATCGTGGAGCTCGGGCAAGGGGTTGTCTCCGAGATGGGCAAGGCGGTGCAGGACGTGGACCAGGTCGCCCCGCCCGCGGGGGCCCGCGGGGCCGCAGCCGCGGCAGCGCCGTTCTAAAAACGCGGTCGTATCGACGGCATCCCGGGCGATCGGCTACATTTCGGACTTCCCTCGCCCGGAGTGCAATTTCCCCATGAGCCATCCCGTGATTGCCCACGGCAACACCCACCGCCTCCGGAAGGCGGTCCATCACCATCGGCTTACCAGCCGCCGCGGCATGCTGGAGCGGATGTTCACGCTCTGGTTCCGGGGCTTCATCTACAACCAGATCTGGGAGGATCCCAGAGTCGATGCCGAGGCCCTGCAAATCGGCCCCGAGACGAGCCTGCTGACGATCTCGAGCGGCGGCTGCAACATCCTCAACTACCTCGTTCACCGCCCGAAGCGGATCGTCGCGGTTGATCTCAACGCCAACCACATGGCGCTTACTCGGCTCAAGCTCGCTGCGATCAAGCATCTGCCCGACTACGAAACCTTCTACAACTTCTTCGGGCACGGGAAGCATCCCGACAACATCGCCAACTACAACCGCTATCTGCGGGACAATCTCGACCCGCTGACGCGTTCCTTCTGGGAATCGAGCGATTGGCCGGGGCGAAAGATCGGCCCCAAGCGGCTCAACTACTTCAAGCGTGGTCTCTACGATCACGCCAAACTCGGACAGTTCTTCCGCGTCGTCCACGGCCTGGCCAGAAAGATGCGGCGAGATCCAGCCCGCTTGCTCACGGCCAAGACCATCGCCGAGCAGGAGCAGATTTTCGACGAGAACTTCGGTCCGCTCTTTGAGAACCGGCTGGTCCGGTGGATGGGTCGCCAGCCGGTCGCGGTGTACAGCCTTGGGATTCCTCCCAGTCAGCACGCCGCCATGCTCGAGGAGCAGCAGGGCGACGGCGGACGGCTCTTCGACATGTACAAGGAGCGAGTCCGCCGGCTGGCCTGTGGGTTTCCGCTCGACGACAACTACTTCGCCTGGCAGGCCTTCGGCCGTCGCTACGACCATGAGAACCGCCGAGCTCTGCCCGACTACCTCAAGCCCGAAAACTACGAAACGGTTCGGTCACTCGTCGATCGCGTGGAGACCCATGTCGCCTCGCTCACCGACCAATTGCGGCTCGAGCAGCCGGGTAGTCTCAATGCGTTTGTGCTCCTCGACAGCCAGGACTGGATGCCGCCCGCGGTGATCGACGAGTTGTGGGGCGAGATCGTCCGAGTCGGGGGCCCGGATACCCGTGTGATCTTTCGAACCGCTGGTGAGAAGTCACCCGTTGAAGCGGCCCTCTCGCCCGAGACTCGGGCCCGCTTCCATTACGACCAGGAGCGGTCCCGCGTCCTTCACGCCCAAGACCGCTCGGCCATCTACGGCATGTTCCACCTCTACGAGCGGGTGGGCTCGAACGCATGACGCAGGATCCAGCGGGCCAGTCGGGCCCAGCAGGCCAGTCGGCCCCGGAGGATGCGGCCAAAGGCGGGCCCCAGGATCCGGCAGTCGCGATGGACCGGATGTATCGGTTCACGCGGCACGTCTACGACATCACGCGGGCCTACTATCTCCTTGGCCGTGACCGCATGCTCGCGCATGTGGCAACCGGACCTGCCACGGCCACGCTCGAGGTTGGCTGCGGCACGGCCCGCAATCTCATCAAGCTCGCCCGGCGGCCCGAGCCCGGCCTCCTCTGCGGGCTCGACGCGTCTCAGGAGATGCTCGACACCGCCGCGGTGAGCATTGCCCGTGCGGGCGTGCCTGCAGCGGGCCACGTGCCGATCCGCCTGCGGCAGGGGCTAGCCGAGAATCTCGATGCCGTCACCATGTTCGGTCGCACGGAACCCTTCGACACGATCTTCTTCTCATACTGCCTCTCGATGGTGCCCACGTGGCCCGCTGCGATCGAGGCAGCGCTGGTGAATCTCAAGCCCGGTGGGAAGCTCGTGATCGTCGATTTCTGGGATCAGGCCGAGCTGCCGAGGCTCTTCGCGGCCTGCCTCAAACGCTGGCTCGCGGTCTTCCACGTCCACTACCGGCCGGAGGTTCACGACGCGCTCGTGGCTCTCGGCCAATCGGGCCGGGCCGATGTCGTGTTCGAATCGGCCTACCGCCGCTACGCCTACATCGCGACGGTCACGAAGCGGTGATGCCGCCGTCGGCGAACCTGTTCCCTACGGCAACAGAAACACGAGACCCGTCACCGTGGCCGCCTGGACCGCGAAGCCGCGGGCGCTGATCGGAATGGCCGGCACCGTCCACGGCGCACAGTTGCCAGGCCGGTAGTACCCCAGCGGATAGACGCACTCCCAAGGGAGCTCGGTGCCCATCTTGTAGGGCAGAATCGGCAAGGTCACGAAGAAGTGCGCGGCCGAGAGGAACGGGTCGGCCATGGGGCCATAAGAATGACCGTACCGTTCCAACATCCAGTCCTCGAAGTAGAGGGGCTTGTGGCAGTAGCCGGCCGCCGTCCACGTGAACGTCGTCGTGGCAAATCGTCGAGGCTGGTAGTTCTCCCCTTCGAGCCGGCACTCACATGGGTAGTCGTTGCCGGCGCGGCCGCCAACGCGGATATCGAGGTCGATCGCGGCAAGCCGATCCTCGAAGAGCTTGTCGAGCGCGGTTCGGCAGCCCTCGATCTCCTCGTCGCAGGCGTCGCTCTCCGTCGCTAGCTCCTCCGCGGTGACAAGCTTGACGGCATCGGCTGCCTTCTGCTTGCTGCCACCGGCCCGGACCGCGAAGCCCTCCATGACCCGCGGCTGAGGAAGCTCGAGGGCCTCCTCGGGAGCCGTCACAAACCCCAGCCAATCGGACCCGATCGCCGCCCGTTGCATCGAATGCCCAATGGCCACGAGAGCGATTGCCGCGGCGAGCGGCGCCAGCCAACGGTCATTCTGGCGACTTTGTGTGCTCCGCGGAGTAGTTGGGCGCTTCGTGGGTGATGGCGATGTCATGCGGATGGCTCTCGCGGACACTGGCGGCTGTAACCTGGATGAATCGGGCATCGCGACGAAGTTCTTCGATGGTCCGCGTGCCGCAGTAGCCCATCCCGGCCCGAAGGCCGCCGACGAGCTGGTAGACGAACACGCTAAGCGGGCCCTTGAAGGGCACCCGACCCTCGACTCCCTCCGGCACGAGCTTGTCGCCGGTCCTTCCCGTGGCCTTCTGACGGTAGCGCTCGCTCGACCCTTTGACCATCGCCCCCAGCGATCCCATTCCGCGGTACGACTTGAACGTCCGTCCCTGATAGAGGACGGTCTGCCCAGGGCTTTCCGCAGTACCCGCCAGGAGCCCACCGATCATCACGGCATGGGCTCCGGCGGCAATCGCTTTGGTGATGTCTCCCGAGTAGCGAATGCCTCCGTCGGCGATCACGGGAACGCCGGCACTGGCCGCCTCCTGTGCCGCGTCCCAGACCGCAGAGATCTGGGGAACGCCGACACCGGAGATGACCCGCGTTGTACAGATCGACCCGGGACCGATCCCGACTTTGATCCCATCTGCGCCAGCATCGATCAAATCCCGACAGCCTTCCCGGGTTGCCACATTTCCCGCAACCACCTCGATCGCCCATCGTTTCTTGATTGCCTTGACGGTGTCGATGACGTTCTCTGAATGGCCGTGGGCACTGTCCACAATCAGCACGTCGACTCCCTTGGCAATGAGTGCTGCTGCCCGTTCTTCGTCAAACACCCCGATTGCCGCGCCTACCCGAAGCCGCCCTTGGGCGTCCTTACAGGCCATCGGGAACCGCTTCATCATGTCGATGTCTTTGATCGTGATGAGGCCCGTCAGCATGCCTGCCGCATCGACGAGCAGGAGCTTCTCGACCTTGTTGGCCATCAGGATCTTCTCGGCATCGTCGAGCGAGACGTTGCCGGTGGCCGTCACGAGCCCAGCCTTCGTCATGATGTCGGCGATCGGTGTCTCGCTGCTCTCGAAGAACCGCAGGTCACGGCGGGTGATGATGCCGACGAGCTTGCGGCCATCCGTGGTAATCGGCACGCCCGAGATGTTGTGCTGATCCATCACGTCGCGGGCACGTGCCACGGTGGCCGTGGGGGGGAGCGTGACAGGGTCCACGATGATCCCATTGGCGCTCCGCTTGACCTTGTCGACCTCCTCGGCTTGCCGCTCGATCGGAAGATTTTTGTGGATCACGCCGAGCCCTCCCTCCTGGGCCAGTGCGATGGCCATCTCGCTCTCCGTGACGGTGTCCATCGGGGAGCTGATGATCGGGATATTGAGGACGATGCCACGGGTGAGCCGCGTGGCCACGTCGGTCTCGGCCGGTACGACCGCCGACCGCCTCGGCACGAGGAGCACGTCGTCGAACGTGATGCCGGTGGCGACGATTTTGCCTTCCATGAGCCGCAATCCTCTGAGGCGTCGAAAGCCGCGGATTATGCGGGGGCGGCCGTATCGCGACAACGACCCTGGGGCTGGGACGCCAGCGACTGGCCCTTTTCGGCCGCACGGCGCCGAAGCGTGGCCTACCTTTAAGGTGCCAGCCAAGCCCGGCTTCCCGCCGGGCGGGCCTGGCCCTCGTCCCACATGTCGCCGTCCATCAGAGATTGAACGATGCGTTTTCTCGATGAATCCGCCGCCCCACGGCTCCCGCTGCCCGTCCTCAAGACCATCTCCCTCTCCGACGAGCCAACTCAGGCCCCCGATCCGGCGACGCTCGAAGCCCACATGGCCCGTAGTCGCTACGGCCGCTTTACGCTCACCGAGGCCATCCGCCCGGGCTGGCAGCTCGATATCGTGCCGCAGGCGGGTTATCGCCATGACGCCTACCTCGACCCCCAGTCCGGCGTCCGCCTGCCCGCCCTCGTGGTGGCGGTCTCTTCGGAGCACCTCTTCGAGACCTTCCTCGAGCTCATCGAGCCGCTCGGCGACGACCTCGACGTCGTGCTTGAATCGTCTCACGAAGAGGTCACGGGCGTCCGCGAATTCACCCGCGAAGGGGTGGAGCGGCTCGTCCTTGAAAGCCTCCTGTGGGAGTTTGAAGACCTTCTTTTGCATGACGGCTGCACCGCCATCGCCGTCATGCATCCCGAGCAATCTCTTGAAGTGCAATTCGACGAGCACAAGCTCCTCGTGGTGTACGCAACAGCCCGTCAGCCCTTCGAGCGCATCTTGAAAGCCCGCGGCCTCAACCGCGACGACCGCCTCCGGTTCGTCTCGCAAGGCGAGCACATGCACACCTCCCACGCCCGCCACGCGCGGCAGTTCGAACAGCTCGCCGCGCGGCTCTGCTAATTACACGATCGGCGGGCCATCCGTGGCCCCGGCGATCTTCGCGGCCCTCCGGCCGCCGACCGCACCTCCGGGCGGTCGATTCCGGGCGTTATGTGGTGTGGTTCGCCCGAACAGACGGGTATGTCGTCGATCGAGTGCGGGCTTCGCTCGCCTTCCCGGTTCCGGAGGAACCGGACTACAGCACCGGGCAGCAGAACGCTTCCGCGAGGGGTTGACCGGCTCCCTGGCGGCCGCTCAGCCCGTTTCAAAGCAGCGGGTTCGAGGTCTTGAGCTCGGGGAAGCGGGAGAAGTCGCGGTCGGCGGTGTACAGCACATCCACGCCGTGGGCGAGGCAGATCGCGGCTATTCGGGCGTCATGAATCTTGGGGCCGGCGAGCTTGCCGCGAAGGGCCAGGCGAGAGAGCCAGGTGAAGTAGGCTTCGCCTTCCGCCAGAAGCAGGAGAGAGGGACTCTTGAGCCAGTTGCCGAGAAACTCGAACGCCGTGTCGACGGGAGTGGGCGGGCTGTAGATGCGAGGGTGGGTGACGATACTGAGAAATTCGTGGAGACAGGGCCACGGGATGGCCCACGGGGCGGCACCGTTGCCGAGGCGCGCTACGGCGTCGAGAGCAGGCGCGTGGAACGGGGAGTCCTGCCTATGGGCATAGACAAGGATGTTCGTATCGACGGCGATCATGCGGGGTCAGCCCTTGGGATCGTAGCTCAGGGCTCGCAGATCTTCCCACGGTAGGGACGCCGCCTCAGGGCTGAGCCCCAGGCCAGACATCACCCCGACATCGCGAGGAATGGGCTCGGGCCGCGGGGCAGGGGGCTGGGTCTTCAGCCACAGCCGGAGAGCTTCATGCACGGCAGCACGGAGGGAAATGCCGTCGCGAGCCGTCCGCTTTTTCAGGGTAGCGACGAGATCGTCTGCGAGATCAATAGTTGTCTTCATGTTGATATGGTATGCCGTACTTCCTCATACGGCAAGCCTTATCAATGACTCCTGTGGAGCTCGAATGCTTCTAAAAAGGCTGTTTTTCACAGCAAAACCGGGGTTGAAGCGGGGGCTGGGGTTCGCGACCATCCTGGCCCCGTTCGGTCGGTCCAGGCAGGTTCCCAAAATGGTGCGGCTCGCGCTTCTTCTCGCGATCATCGTGGCGTCGGCCATGGTTGGGCCCGCGCACGCCCAAGAATTTCTGCCCCCGCCGGCCGGCCAGCCGAACCCGTTCGCGCCGCTTCCCGATGGCACGGTAATCGGCCCAGGTGGCCCGATGCTGCCTGGTCCGCCACCGGCGGCCGGCAATGCTGTCGTCATTCCACCCCTCGATGCCGAGGTCGTGTGGATCAAGCTCGTCGATGCTGCGGACGACTACTTCAAGGTTCGGTCGGAGCAGCGCGTCGTGTTCGCCAATGGCGTGCCCACGGAGGGACGGATCGATACCTTTCCGCAAACAGGCGCGACGCTGCTCGAGCCTTGGCGTGGCGACTCGGTGGGCTGGAACGAGCGGCTGGAATCCACACTCCAATCGATCCGCCGGATCGGCACGCTGCGGATGTCACCCGACCCCAACGGCTGGCGTGTGGAGGTGGTCGTCGACAAGGAGCTCGAGTTCATGCCGCGACCGATGCGGGCCACCACCGGCGGCGCGACGTTTCGCAATGACGACTCGCTCTACCGCTACGGAACGCCGCTGGTCACGCTCGGCCAACAGGTGGGCGATCAGCCGCGGCCGGTGTCTGCTCCCACACCCAACGCCGGCTGGATCCCGCACGGACGCGACCCGCTCCTCGAAAAACGCATTCTCGCAAAGCTCTTGGCGAAGCTTGGCGTGCAGGGGGTACCTCAGGCGGCCCCGTACTATGAGCCGCCTGACAGTCTGGTCATGCCGGGGAGTGGCAGCGGAGTGCCGGCAGAACCGCAGGCACCGACCGGTCCGATCTACGGCGCCCCGCTAGCTCCCGAGCAACTGCCCCCAGGCGCCGTCATCGCGCCAGGGCCGCCCGTGCCGATCGAGTCGCTTCCGTTGCCGCGGTAGCGCCGCGTCACTCGTCGGTGACGCAGCCCCGCGAGGCGGGAGCCACGCAGCGGACATACTTGGCCAGCACGCCGCGTGTCGCTTTCGGCGGCGGCTGACGCCATGCGGCTCGCCGCCGGGCGAATTCCGCGTCGTCGATCTCCGCATCGATACTCGCAATCTCGGCGTCGATCACCACCATGTCGCCATCCTGAAGCAGGGCGATCGGACCGCCTTCCTGCGCTTCGGGCACAACGTGGCCGACAATGAATCCATGCGAGCCGCCCGAAAAGCGACCGTCGGTGATGAGGGCCACGTCGTTCCCGAGCCCGGCCCCAACAATCGCCGAGGTGGGCGTGAGCATCTCGGGCATCCCGGGGCCGCCCTTGGGGCCCTCGTAACGGATGATGACCACATCGCCCCGCAGGATGCGGCCCTGCTCGAGCGCGGCCAGCATCGCCTCCTCGCTGTCGAACACGCGGGCGGGACCGCGAAACCGTGAGCCCTCCTTGCCGGTGATCTTGGCGACCGCCGAGTCGGGGGCGAGGTTGCCGTGGAGGATCGTGATATGGCCGGTTGGCTTCAGCGGATCCTCGACCGGCCGAATGATCTTTTGGCCGGCAGCGAGCCCCTTGCTCGACGCCAGGTTCTCGGCGAGCGTCTTGCCGGTGATCGTCATGCAATCGCCGTCCATGAGACCTTTGTCAAGCATGTATTTCATGAAGCCACTCGTGCCGCCGATCGTGTGGAGGTCTTCCTGCACGAATTTTCCGCTGGGCTTGAGATCGGCCAGGTAGGGAATGCGGCGGGCGGTCTTTTGGAAGTCGGCCGGCCCGAGATCTACCTCAACGGCCCGGGCCATCGCAATCAGATGGAGCACGGCGTTCGTCGATCCCCCCAGGGCCATGACCGTGACGATCGCATTCTCGAAGGCTCGGCGGGTCATGATGTCGCGGGGCTTGAGGTCCTTTTCGAGCAGATTCAGAACAGCGGCACCGGCCCGCAGGCATTCCGCTTCTTTGTCGGGATGCTCAGCGGGAATCGAGGCCGAATCGGGGAGGGCCATCCCGAGGGCCTCGATCGCCGTGGCCATCGTGTTGGCGGTGTACATGCCGCCGCAGGCACCGGCACCCGGGCACGCATGGCGGACGATGTCTCCCCGTCGGCCGTCGTCGATGCGACCCGCGACGTACTCGCCATAGCACTGAAAGGCCGACACGATGTCGAGCGTCGTGCCATCGGCAAGGTGGCCGGGCTTGATCGTGCCGCCATACACCATGAGGGCCGGGCGATTGAGGCGGCCCATGGCGATGAGGCAGCCCGGCATGTTTTTGTCGCAGCCGGGGATCGCGACGAGGGCGTCGTACCACTGGGCCTGCATCACCGTCTCGATCGAGTCGGCAATGACGTCGCGCGAGGGAAGCGAATAGCTCATGCCTTCGGTGCCCATCGAGATGCCGTCGCTCACGCCAATCGTGTTGAACCGCATGCCCACCATGCCGGCGGCCACCACACCCTCACGGACCTTGGCGGCGAGCCGGTCGAGGTGCATGTTGCAGGTGTTGCCCTCGTACCACATGCTCGCGATGCCGATCTGCGGCTTGTCGAGATCGGCGGGCTGGAGCCCTGTGCCGAGGAGCATCGCCTGCGAGGCGCCCTGCGAACGGGGCTGGGTGATCCGTGAACTCGTTCGGTTGAGCTGGTTGAGTTGGGGCATCGATAATCCTTGCAAACGCGTGAACCGGGGCGCGAGGCAGAGATAGTATCATGCCGTCCTCAAAATCCATCGGTTTCGCCCCTGCCTTTCAGACGCCCATGCCTCCCGCCTTCGTCTATCTCGACCTCGGCAACGTCATCGCGATGTTCGACCGCGAACGAGCCTTCCGACAGATGGCGTCGGTGTGCGGAGCCCCGGTGCCGACGGTCCGCGATGCGGTGATGGAGGGCCTCCAAGCCGACCTCGAGAGCGGTCGACTCGGCTGGAACGAATTCCATGCGGAGTTCTCTCGTCGAACGGGGACGCATTCCGACTCCACGACGCTCGCGCAGGCCGCCTCCGACATCTTCACGCTCAATGTGCCGATGCTCCCAGTGATCGCCGCGCTCGAACGGGCTCGGGTGCCGCTTGGAATCCTCTCGAATACCTGCCATGCCCACTGGCAGCACCTGCTGGATCTCCGATGGGGCATCCTTCCCGGTGGATTCCGCGAGCTTGTGCTCAGCTACGAAGCGGGCTCATCCAAGCCCGAGCCCGCGATTTTTGCCTTGGCCACCAAGCGGGCGGGCGTTCCCCCCGACGCGATCTTTTTCGCGGATGATCTCCCCGAGCATGTCGCGGCGGCCCGCGTGGCCGGATGGGACGCCGAGCTTTTCACGTCGGCCGCCAGGCTGGCCCATGACCTCGCGGACCGCGGACTCAACCTCGGCCTTTGAGGCGGGCGATCGCCTCTCCCAGTCGCATTTCATGAAAGCGGCCCTCGGCCACGACACAGCCGTCGATTTCGAGGACTGGCACCCGGAGACCATAGCATCCTGCGTCGGCTGGGTCGGCGTCGACGTCGACGATTTCCGCCGCATAGCCGAGCGCGGCCAGCATGTCCTCGGCCTCCTCGCAGAGCCGGCAGCCCCGACGCGTGTACAGCCTCATTTCGGTTTCCCCAACCCGTGCTAGTCTTTGGGGATGGGCTGGGAACCGTGTCCCTGACGAACGCCCGACGACGTCCGAACCCGATTCAGTTTTCCACGCATGGCCGATCGCGTCCATACCATCGCCGACTTTCTTGCCGTGGTACGGAAGAGTGGGCTCCTAAGCGAGGAGAAATTGGCTGCGGCCGTCGTGGCATGGCCCGATGAAACGATCGCCCTTCCGGATGCCCTCCCAAGGTCGATGATGGACTCCGGCCTCCTGACCCAGTGGCAGATGGACCAGCTCCTCCGGGGCAAACACAAGGGGTTCATGCTCGGTAAGTACAAGCTCCTGGGGCTGCTGGGGACCGGCGGCATGAGTAGCGTCTACCTCGCTGAGAATCCGACGATCAACAAGCGGGTCGCGGTCAAGGTGCTCCCGGTCAAGCGGGTGGAGCAGACCTCGTTCCTCGCTCGGTTCGAACGGGAAGCGAGAATCGCCTTCCAACTGGGCCATCAAAACATCGCCCGCGCTTTCGACAAAGAGCAGATGGGCTCCATCCACTTTATCGTGATGGAGTATGTCGAAGGCATCGATCTCTATGAGAAGGTCAAGGAGGACGGCCCGCTCGCTGTGCGAGACGCGGCACTCTACATCCGGCAGGCGGCCCTGGGGCTTCACTACGCCCACCAAGAAGGGCTTGTCCATCGCGATATCAAGCCGGCCAACCTGATTCTCGATCGCAAAGGCACGATCAAAATTCTCGACCTCGGCCTCGCGCTCGAGGACGACGACGAGTCGTCGTTGACAAAAGCGTACGACGAAAAGATTCTCGGGACGGCCGACTACCTCGCCCCCGAGCAGGCACGAGACAGCCACAAGGCTGATCGGCGGAGCGACATTTACGCCCTCGGCTGCACCTTGTATTACGTCCTCGTGGGCCGGGCGCCGTTCGCGCAGGGCAAGCTCGCTGAGCGGATTCAGTCGCACCTCAACAAGCCTCCACCCAATATCCTCGAAGATCGGCCTGACGTGCCCCTGACGATTGCGGAACTCTATTTCCGCATGATGTCCAAGGCTCCGGAGGCCCGTCCGCAGACGGCCGAAGAGGTTGCCGACACCCTCGACGCATGGCTGAAGGGCTCCACGGCGGCCGCCGCGTCGGCGACTCGCAGCGAACCACCCCGTCGGATTCCTCCACGTCGGCCTGGGAGCAGCGTTGTCGGACCGGCTGTCGGACCGGCTACACCGGCTCCGAGCAGGCCATCAAGCCCCGTGGCGTCCGGTCTATCTTCCGAGTCCAAGGCCCGTGGCTCTGACCTATCGCGACAGACACCCAAACCGACCATCGGCCGCGATTCCAGCCAGTCCATCAAGGTCGTTCTTACGAAGCCCGCGCCGCCATCCGATCGCAAGGCTTCCCGGGACGATGAGCCCAAAGGGAAAGAGGAAACCCCGTCGGGGTTCCGATTTCCGAGGGAGATCTGGGGCTATCCGATTGGCCTGTGGATCACGGTCATCGGCGGCTTGATCGCCGTGATCGTCCTGGGCACGATGGTGATCCTGCGGGCGCGGTGAAACGCGAACCCGCGACACCTTGTGGCAGCGGAGCCTCAGCCCAGCCGCCAGGGCCCTTCGGCGAGGGCGTCCAGACTTCCGCGATGGGTGAGGTCGTATCCGAGGGGTGTGAGCGTCACATGGCCGGCTGCCAAAGCCGTGACATCCGACTCCAGCGGTGACGGTGGCGGTGGTGGCTCGTTGGTGGCCCACCAGTACGAACGGCCTCGTGGATCGACCCGACGCTCGAAGGCCTCGCCGTGGCGGGCCACGCTCATCGGCACGACCCGCAGCTCGGCCGCGCCCGCAAGTGCCCGCGTCGGAATATTTACATTAAAAAGGCTTCCCGCCACGGGCTGCCGTGCGAGGAGATGACGAATGATGGACGCGCCGATCACCGCTGCGCGGTCGTAGTCGGCATGCTCATTCCATTCGAGTGATACCGCGATGCTCGTGATGCCGAAGAAGGCCCCTTCAATCGCGGCTGCCACCGTGCCGGAGTAGAGGACATTGATGCCGGCATTGAGACCGCTGTTGATTCCGCTGACAACGAGATCAGGCCGCCGCGGGCAGAACTCCGAAATCCCGAGTTTCACGGAGTCCGCTGGGCTGCCATCCACGGCCCAGCCACGCCGCCGATCCCCATCAAAAACTTCTTTGGCCGTAAGGGGCGCGAGGAACGTGATGGCGTGACCAACCCCGCTTTGCTCGGTGGAAGGGGCCACCACGGCGACGTCGGCAAACGGGCGGAGGGCCCGCTCCATCGCCGCGAGGCCGGGGGCAAAAATACCGTCGTCATTGGTCAAGAGGACGAGCATGGCGGGCACTATAGCAGCCAGCTGAAGGAGCCGCCGCCGTTCGCCGAGGCGGGTCGGCTGCGGGCCGGCCGAGCGACGCGTATACTCTTGGGCTTTTCCTCTCAAACCATTTCCACTCACACCCTCTCATGCCCGCCGGCTCCGCCCCCCAGACCGCGATCCCCTCGTCCGCGTCCGACCACACCGCTCCCCAGCAGGCCGAGCGGGTGCTCGTGCTCGATTTCGGCTCGCAATACGCCCAGCTCATTGCCCGTCGGGTTCGCGAGCAGCATGTCTACTGCGAGATCGTGCGGCACGACATCACCGCCGACCGCATCCGCGCCCTCGCCCCGAAGGGCATCATCCTGTCGGGCGGTCCGGCGAGCGTGTATGAAGCGACCGCGCCCAAGTGCGATCCCGGCATCTTCGCCCTCGGCGTGCCCGTCCTCGGCATCTGCTACGGCATGCAGCTCGCGTGCGAGGCTCTCGGCGGGAGCGTGGGCCGAGCGACGACACGCGAATATGGTCGGGCGGCATGTGAGGTGCTCGACCACGACATCCTCTTTGAGGGCGTACCGAACCAAACAGAAGTCTGGATGAGCCACGGCGATCAGGTAGACAGCGTCTCAGCCGACTTCCTGCCGCTCGCTCGCACGGCCACGTGCCCACTGGCCGCCGTCCGCCATCGCTCCCTGCCGGTCTTCGGTCTGCAGTTTCATCCGGAAGTGACGCACACGCCCGCCGGCGGCACCATCCTCGCGAACTTCCTGAAGGGGCCTTGCGGCTGTTCAGGACGGTGGCGGCTCGATGATTTTGCAGCCGCCACGATCGATCGCATGCGCGAGCGGATCGGCAGCGATCGGGTGATCTGTGGCCTCTCCGGGGGCGTTGATTCGGCCGTCGTGGCCGCGCTCCTCTCGCGGGCCATCGGAAGCCAACTCTCCTGCATCCTGGTCGACAACGGACTCTTGCGGAAGGGCGAGGCCGCCGCGGTCATCGAAGAGTTCACGACGCACTTCCAGGCCGATCTCCACGTCGTGCCGGCCGAGCGGGAGTTCCTCGAAGTCCTCGCTGGTATCACCGAGCCACAGGAAAAGCGGCGGCGGATCGGACGGGCTTTCATCGACTGCTTTGCTGTGGAGGCAGCCCGCATCCAAGGCGCCCGGTTCCTGGCCCAGGGCACGCTCTATCCCGACGTCATCGAGAGTGGCGCTGCGGCCGACGGGCCGGCAGCGACCATCAAGCTCCACCACAATGTCGGCGGGCTTCCCGACGACCTCCAGTTCGACCTCGTCGAGCCCCTACGGGATCTCTTCAAGGACGAAGTTCGGCAGCTCGGGCTCCAGCTCGGGCTCCCTGAAACAATCGTGTGGCGACACCCGTTCCCAGGGCCTGGGCTGGCCGTGAGGTGCATCGGTGAGGTGACAAAGCCACGGCTTGATCGGCTGCGAGACGCCGATGCCATCGTGCTCGAGGAGCTCGAGGCGGCCGGGCTCATGCGGAAAGTGTCTCAGGCGTTTGCCGTTCTCCTCCCGGTGCAGAGTGTCGGCGTGATGGGCGATGCCAGGACCTATGACGATGTCCTTGCTGTTCGGGCGGTCGAGACCGAAGACTTCATGACGGCCGACTGGAGCCATCTTCCATACGAGGTTTTGGGGCGGATTTCCACCCGCGTCATAAACGAGGTGCGGGGCGTGAATCGGGTGGTGTACGACGTTTCCTCGAAGCCGCCAGCCACGATCGAGTGGGAGTGACGAGCCGCTCTCGGTACGATAGGGCAGCCCTGGCGGACCACCCCGTCCCTCGCCCACGCGAGTCATTCCCATGCAAGTGACGATCGTTGAGGACGACCCCATCATCGCCCGTGCCGTCTCGACGGCCGTGCGTGAGGCAGGCCATGAATGCACGTGGCTTACCGATGGCGCTGCGGCCATTCGCGACGAAGCTTTTCTGGCCAGCGATCTGGTGGTCCTCGATCTCATGCTCCCCAAGGTCGACGGCCTCGAGGTGCTCCGCATGGCACGGGCCCATGGCGTGAGGACGCCGGTGATTGTGCTCACCGCGCGCGGCACCGTGCCGGACAAGCTCGAGGGCTTCGAGGCAGGGGCCGACGACTACCTCGTGAAGCCATTCGCCATGGACGAGCTTCTCGCCCGCATTGATGCCGTGCATCGGCGGACGTCGGACAAGCCGGCCATGCAACTCGCGGTGGGGGAGTTCTGCCTCAACCTCGCGAACCAGCGGCTCACGATCGCCGGCCGCTCCATTGACCTGACTCCAACCGAGTTCAGCATTCTTGAGCTCCTCATGCGATTCCACGGCCAGGTCGTCACCCGCAAGATGCTCTGCGAGCATGTGTGGGGCTTCGACTGGGACGGGCCGACCAATGTGATCGAGGTCCACATCAATCGCCTTCGCGGCAAGGTCGACAAAGGTCGCGGCGCGTCGCTCATCCGTACCTTTCGAGGCCGTGGCTATGCACTCGGCGGGGATGATTGACGCACCCTCGTGGACGACGCTTCGGGCGTGGACGACGCTTCGGGCGCGGCTGACGCTCTGGAATACGGCGGTCGTGCTCTTGATGACCGGCGCGGCGCTCGCTGCTGTGTGGTTCGGCGCCCGAGCGGCCCTCTACCGCGAGGCCGACGCGGTGCTCCGCGGCAATGCCCGCGAGATGGCGATCGCCATCGCCGATCTCCACCCCGATATTGATGCCGTCATCGGCGAGATGCGGCGAAAGGCTGCGGGGCATGAGGAACGCGGCTGGTTCACCCAGTTGCTCACGGCAGACGGCGTCACGCTTTGGAAAAGCGCCGGCTGCCCGAACGTCGTCGCCAACAATCCGCCTACGGTCACGGACCGCAAGGAGCATATCGTGCAGGTCGGCACGTACCGGTACGTGCGGGTGGCGATCGCCCCACCAGGACAGGCCCCGCTCCATGTTCGCATCGGCATTTCCACCGAGTTCTTGGATGGCAGCATCGCCGCCCTCATGGGTCTGCTGATCCCGGTTGGAATTGCCCTGTCGCTGCTGACTCCGCTGGCGGGGTACTGGCTCGCCGTGCAGGCCACGCGGCCCTTGGCCGCCATTCTCGAGACTGCCGAGCGGCTTCGTCCCACGCGTCTCGGCGACCGTCTTGCGATGACAGGGAGCCATGACGAGCTCGATCGCCTGTCGGTGACGATCAACAACCTCCTCGACCAGGTGGCCGACCATGTCGACCGGCAGGAGCGATTCGTCGCCGACGCGGCCCACGAGCTGCGAGGGCCGCTGGCGGCGATCCAGAGCTCGCTCGAGGTCGCTGCCTCGCACGACCGCTCCACGGAGGAGCAACGCGAAACACTGGCCGACGTGCTCGATGCCTCGCGCCATCTCTCGAAGCTCGCCAACGATCTCCTCCTTCTTGCAGAGTCCAGCGATGCAGCGGCACCCAGGCCCCAGGAGCCGGTGGATCTCGCCCAAGTCGCGGGGCAGGCGGTCGGCATGTTCGCGGGCGTGAGCGAGGAGCGCGGAATCGATCTCCGGCTCACCGCGGTGGCGGCTTCGCCTGTCAACGGAAACGCTAGTCGCCTCCGGCAGGTTGTGGGAAATTTGCTCGACAACGCGCTGCGGTTCACGCCCCGCGGCGGTCGCGTCGTGGTGGAGGTTTCTGCGGCTGCCGGCGACGGGCTCCTCACGGTGACCGACACCGGGACGGGGATCCCAGGCGACCACCTCGATCGCATCTTCGACCGCTTCTACAAGGCCGATCCCGCCCGATCCCATGGCGAATCGCGGCGGAGCGGTGGCCTCGGGCTCGCGATCTGTAAGTCGCTCGTCGAGGCTAGCGGCGGCTCGATCGCGATCACGAGCCGTTCGGGCGAGGGCACGCAGGTCACCGTCCGGCTGCCTGTCTGGCGCGGATCAGACATGGCGCGTGGCCCGACGATGTCTTCGACGAACAAGGCTGACGGATGACCACCTCCGGTGAACTCGTGATCGGTGGGCCGTGCGCGGCAGGCATTGTGTTCGCGCTGCCGATCGAGGCCGACGCCTTCGAGCGGCTGGCCACAGACAGGACCGAACTGCGAGGCGGTGGGCCCGTGGTTCACGAAGGCACGATCGCGGGAATGCGCGTGGCCTGGTGCATCGGCGGTGTGGGACGCGAGCGGGCAGCGCGCGCGGCGACACTGCTCCTGGATGGCCACCGGCCGCAGGCTCTTGTATCGGCCGGGTTTGCCGGTGGACTCGATCCGACGCTCGCCCGCGGGAGCGTGGTGAGGCTCTCGGCGGTCTGTGGTCACGACGGCAACGGCCTCGTTCCCTTGGCAGGGGAGGGGGGCCGGATGCTCATCACCGTTGACCGTATCGTTCGGACGCCGGCTGAGAAGCAGTCGCTTGCCGATGCGACTGGTGCCGCCGTTGTCGACATGGAAACGCTCGCCGTCGCTGAGCTCGCCCGCGAGGCTCGGCTGCCCTGTCACGCCGTGCGGGTCATTTCCGATGCAGCGGGCGACGAGCTGCCGGCCGACCTCGGACGACTCCTCGAACCGCAGTCGGCCGCCCGCAAGGCTGGTGCGGTCCTTGGCATGCTCGGCCGGAGGCCGCGGGCTGCTCTCGATCTCTGGAGCCTCTGGGAACGGGCCGTGGTCGATGGCCGCGCCCTCGCCGTGGCCCTGGAGCAGCTCTGCGGCGAGCTCAGCCTCTCCCACCGATCGCCCAGCGGACAAGGAGACCCTTCGGCAGGTCGGGCGTGAGGCCGTGGCACGAGAGCCCGAGCCGCTCCGCGGCAGCCGTCGCCGCGAGACGTCCACTGCGAACGGCGCTCTCCATCGTCGAGGGCCAGCCGGTGGCGGTCCAGTCGCCAGCCAAGAAGAGGTTGGGCACCGCGGTGCCTGCGGTCGGCCGCACGGCATCCACTCCCGGCCGCACCGAGAGCACGGCCGTCGGGTCGGTCACGATCCTGCTTGCGACGAGGGCCGCATCCCGCGCCGCCGGGAACGCACTCCGCACTTCAGCCACAACCGTGTCTCGGAGCTGTTCACGGTCGCCATCGAGGAGCGCCCTGGAAGCACTGATAACCACCTGGCAATAGCCTGGCGGTCCATCCTCCGGCTTGAAGATCCACTGTGAGACGCGGCCGACAAGCACGGCATGAGGCAGATCGATGCAGTCGCGGTCGAACCAGAGATGGACCGCCGTGATCGGGGAACCCGCCAGCCGATCATCCGCTGGTGGCACGACATCGGGCACAAGCCGCGCGGCGGCCTTCCAGGGCACAGCGAGGATGACCGCGTTGCAGGGGAGTGTCTCGGTGTCGCTCCGTACGGTGACCACGCGGCCATCGCGGTCACGCTCGAGGGCCGTCACGGCACATCCAGTTGCCACATGGACGCCGTGCGACGCGAGCCACTCGGCCAGGCGAACACCAAATACCTCGCCCAACGGGGCCGTGGGTACATACAGATCGGAAGCCTCGCGATGCGCAAAAAAGGCATCGACGCACACCTTACGGGCAGGCTCCACATCCACGAGATCGATTGATTCGCCCAGCGCGCTTTCGAGCACGGGCTGCCAGAAGAGCCGAATCACGCGATCGGGCTGGCCCGCCGATTCGAGCCACGCAAGCGCCGTCGGCCGCGGAGCTCCTGGCACGTGCCGCCACCTGGCGAGCGCGAGCATGCCGCGAGCGAGTGCGAGCTTCTCTCGAAACGAAAAGTGTCGCATCCCGAAAAGCAGGGGGGCGAGATGGAGTGGCGCCGGGAGGAAACGCGAGGGTGTGCATGCAGCCCGTCGGTCTTCGGGATCGATGAACCAGAGCGTGCGGTCGCGGCGAAGTGCATCGGCGAGCCCGGCCTGACGGCAGAGGTCGAGAAAATTCGTGCAGCAGCCCATCGCCACGTGTTGGCAAGCATCCACGAGGCCACCCGCGACGGGGTCTTCGAAGGATGCCGCACGTCCACCGACCTTCCGACGCGCTTCGAGCACGGTCACGTGCGCCCCAGAGTCGGCCAGTGCCGCAGCCGCTGCCAGCCCGGCGAGACCACCGCCGACGATCACAACGTGCGGACGATCAAGCGCGGCGATCATGAAATGGCTCCGAGGGGCCGTGGGCCGGCGAGCACTGTGAGGGCGGCGGCGGCGAGAAGCCGGGGCTTGGGTGTCTTCACCCGCCGCGTGAAGATGCCGCGGCCGGCTCGCTTCACGGCGCCGAGGAGGGAGCGATACACACCGAACATCGCGCGGAAGGCGAGCCGGCCATCGGTGGATAACATTCGGTCGAGCTCGGCAGCTTGGCGAAAGCGGTCCTCGGCGCGGGCCACGAGACGGGCCGCGAGACGATCAAATCCTTGGTGAATCCTGCCGGCACGAAGGTCTTCGGGCGTGCAGTCGCACGCGTCAAAATCCTCGAAAGGCAGATAAATCCGTGATCGCTCAAGGTCTTCCGGGATGTCGCGGAGGATGTTCGTGTATTGAAAGGCCAGGCCGCAGTCGTCGGAGCGATGGACCGCCTCGGGATCTCGAAAGCCCCAGATGTGGATGGCTGCAATGCCAACGGCGCTGGCGACGCGACGGCAGTAGCCGTCCAGCTCCGCGACCGCGTTGTATGAGCTCTGGTCGAGATCCATGCGAACGCCGTCGAGGATGTCGTGGATCGTCTGCTGCGGAATCGCATACCGCCGCACCGTGTCGGCGAGGGCGCGGAGCACGGCCTCGTCGCTCCCCGCGCCGGCCAAGGCCGTTGACGTGGCCGACGAAAAGAGATCCAGGCTTCGCCGTGCTGCCTCCCGATCCTGAGCATCGTCAACGATATCGTCGGCCCGGCGGCAGAAGGCGTACAGAACGGTGGTGGCCGAGCGCTTGGCTTTGGGCAGCAGCCGAATCGGAAGGGCGAAGCTCGAGCCGGCCGCGCGGAGCATCGCGGCGCATGCGTCGTGATCGGCTGCGAGGTTCGTCATCGCTGGCCTCCGAGCCGTGTTGCGAGAGCCGTGATGAGGCCGCGGCCAGCAAGGCTGAGCTTGGTGAGGCGGCCCACCGTCGGCCTCCTCGCGAGCGTGTCGAAGCGGGCGCGTTCGATGGCATCAGCCACGGCACGTCCGCCACCCAGAAACATCGCGATGGCTGGCCGGAGGGCAGGCGGCGCGATGGCTGGCAGCCGATCACCGACATCAAAACATGCGCGAGCCCAGGCGACCTCGTCGCGCAGAAGCGCCTTCACCTCGGGACCGGCTTCGTCGCTGGCGAGCATGGCCTCATCCACGCCATGCCGGGCCATGTCATCCGCAGGCAGATAGATCCGGCCAGCAAGGCGATCGCGGGTGATATCCTGCCAGAAGTTGACGAGCTGAAGCCCCGTGCAGATCGCGTCGGACATTCGAATGAGTTCAAGGTCGCGACCGTCTTCGAGAGCCAGCACGATTCGACCGACGGGATCGGCCGAGCGACGGCAGTAGTCGAGAAGCTCGGCCCGCGTGGCGTAGCGTGTCTTCTCCTGGTCCTGCTCAAAGGCGTCGATGAGATCGGCGAAGGGTTCTCGGGAGAGGCCTGTCGCGCCTACGGTCTCCGCGAGGGCGACGTACACCGGGTGGTTCGGTCGGCCGGCAAAGCACGCATCAAGGCCACGGCGCCAGTCGGCCAGGGCCAGGGCGGCGGTGCCTGGCGACGAGGCCTCGTCGGCGAGGTCATCGGCCCAGCGGGCAAAGGCGTAAATGTTGGCAAGATGCTGCCGCAGCCGCTGCGGTACGAGGAGCGTCGCGACCGTGAAATTTTCGTAGTGGGCAGACGCGACCGTGCGGCAGAAGGCTCGCGCGGCTTCGGCATCGAGCGACCCGGGCACGGCCGCGATCTCCCAGGCTGGCGGGTCGCGTCGAGCAGCGGATCGCGATGAACGGTGCATGGCCACGATCGTATGCGATGGATCGCCAATCCGCTGGTCAGGCCGGCGGCGTTTCCATACGATGCCGCAGGCGGTCCCCCTCTGGTGCCCTCCCGGCGATTTGTCCGGCCGATGCCTTCTTTATGGCGCTCGTATGAAAATTCTTTTGGCCGGTCCCCGCGGGTTTTGTGCGGGAGTCAACATGGCGATCGAGACGCTCGAAACCGCGATCCGCCTCTACGGCACGCCGATCTACGTGTTCCACGAGATCGTCCATAACAAGCATGTGGTCGATCGTTTTGTCCGCGAAGGAGCGATCTTCGTCGACCACGTCGAGGATGTTCCGGAAGGGGCCGTTCTGCTCTTCTCGGCCCACGGGGTCGCGCCCGAAGTTCGCCGCGTGGCGACCGAGCGCCGGCTCAATGCGATCGATGCAACCTGCCCTCTCGTGACGAAGGTCCACCTCGAGGCCATCAAGTATGCAAAGGCGGGATACCGGATCGTCTTGATCGGCCACGAAGGGCATGACGAGGTGATCGGCACGATCGGGCAGGCACCCGACGCGTTCGTGCTCGTCGAGACGGCCGAAGGGGTCGATGGGCTGCCCTTTGGGGCTGACGACAAGCTGGCTTACCTCACACAGACAACGCTCTCGGTAGACGACGCCTCGAAGATCATCAACCGGCTCAAGGCGAGATTTCCGCAGATTGTCGGCCCCCCCAAGGACGACATCTGCTACGCGACGCAAAACCGCCAGGAGGCCGTGCGAATCCTCTCGGAGGGCGCCGATATCGTGCTCGTGCTCGGCAGCCAGAACAGCTCCAACAGCCAGCGGCTGGCGGAGCTCGCACGCGATACTGGTATCGCTGCCTACCTGATCGACGGGGCCAACGAGATCGATCCCGCCTGGTTTACAGGCGGCGAGAACGTGGTGATCACGGCCGGGGCAAGCGCGCCGGAGAGCGTGGTGCAGGACTGCGTCGGCTGGCTGCGCGAGCGGTATGGTGCCGATGTCGAGGAGCGGACGATCCGCGAGGAAGAAGTCTATTTTCCGCTCCCGAAGGAGTTGCGGGCTGCCGTTACGGGCGTCCGCCTCCCGATGGCGTGAACGGCCTCGTCGGCGGGAGAGGGCGCGGGGCTGCCCGTGATGCGTTCGAGTATCGCCATCTGCGAGCACCCGCCGCACACCGGATCGGCCCGGCCGATGTCGCGAAACACGGCTCGATAGCGGTTCCTGTCTGCAACGCCTCGGATCCAGCGCCGAAATTTCTCCCGCGACCACTCGAATCGGTGGTCGGCATGCCGCACGCTGTCGGCCGCCAAGCCGAGGAGCGTGTTGTAGTCGCGGTTGGGCGTCGTCACCACGACCGTCCTGGGAGCCATCCCTTGGAACACGCAACGTTCCACCCGCGACAGGTGCCGCGGGTCAATATGCTCAATCGTTTCCACGAGCGTCGCGGCATCCATCTCGGTCGGTAGCTCATCATTCGCGGCGAAGGATCCGTGACGGAGCTCCACCACGGCCTGCCTGTCGGCTGGGAGGGATTGGATCATGGCACGGGCGGCGGTCAGCGCCCGCTGATCGGTCTCGATCCCCATGAGCCGCCGGAACTGCGGATGCATCGCCAATCGAACCAGGAGCGTTCCTGCTCCACAGCCGAGGTCCACGACGCTCGTCGCCCCGCGCCTGAGCAGTTCCTCTACCACGGTCTCGAGCCGCACGTCGTGGAGCTCGCTAGCGATGGCGTCAAAGGCGGGTTCAGATCGGCCGCGCACGGTTTATGGCCTCCAGACCGCGACCCGCGGACTCCTCCCCGACGTGGGGCTGCGAGGAAAAACCAATGATACACTTCGGGTGTCGATGCCCTCGGGAGATCCCATCCCGCGAGTGGAAGACGCCGAAACGGCCGTCCTTCTCCCGAGGCCCTGCGTCAGCGGCGGATGCGAATCATGCCTGAGCCTATCGAAAAGCCGCACACGTGGACGTTCCTGAGCAATCACGCGCACGTGCTGATCCTCATCGCCTCTGATCCTGAGATCAAACTCAGGGACGTGGCGGGGCGAGTGGGCATCACCGAGCGGGCCGTGCAGCGAATTGTGGCTGATCTCGAGGCCGCTGGAGTCCTTGCTCGCAGGCGGGAGGGGCGGCGGAATCACTACGCCGTCTTCCCGAAAAAGCCGCTGCGGCACCCGATCGAGGCCCACCGCACGGTTGGGGACCTCCTGGGCCTCGTCAACGGCCCCCGCCGCCGGTCCCGCTGACCGGCACCCTCCCGATTCCCGGCAAAATCGCTGACCCGAACCGCCGACACCCTTCGGCTGTTGACGCACGGCGCAATTGCCGATATAAATTGTGCGACATTGATTTCGCGTATTTCTTTTCGTATCTGAGGAACGGCATGGCGATTGCGACCCAACGGATGCCCGGACGACTGACTGAAACTGGGCTTTGGGGGCTGGTGGCGTTCGCCGCCGGGGGGCTCGCATGGGCGACGGTGAATCCAACGCCAACGGCCTTGCTCGGCCTGCAGATCGACCGACTCACGGTGACCCTCGCTCTCCTGGTCGCGCTCGTCGGCGCCGTCACGTTTCGCTTCGCCCGCCGGTATCTCCTCGGCGAGCCAGACCATGTTCGATTTCTCGGCTGGCAGGCATCGGTGATCGTGTCGGCGATGCTCCTCATGCTCTCAGGCAATCTCGTGCTTCTCTGGGCGGCCTGGACGTTCACGAGCTTGGCCATCCACAAGCTGCTAACGCACTATGGCCATCGCCCAGAGGCCTTGGCGCCGGCACGGAAAAAATTCGTGATCAGCCGTCTCGGTGACATCGCGCTCGTCGCCGTCATTGGGATCGTCGCCACGACCTACGGCACAACCGACCTTGGCACTGTCATCACGGCCGCGATGGCCGCCCCCGACACGCTCGCCGTTCAAGCCATCGCGGTGCTCATTGTCATCGCCGCGCTGACGAAGTCGGCGCAGTTCCCGTTTCACAGTTGGCTGCCCGAAACCATGGAAGCTCCGACACCTGTGTCGGCGCTCATGCACGCTGGCATCATCAATGCAGGCGGGGCCCTGGTCCTGAAGTTCGCCCCCATCGTCGCGGCCTCGCCTGCGGCGGTCACGCTCCTTGTGAGCGTGGGCGTGACAACGGCGATCCTCGGCATGCTCTCGATGTGGGCTCAGACCAACGTGAAGCGAACGCTCGCCTGGTCCACGGTCAGCCAGATGGGCTTCATGATGATTCAGCTCGGTCTCTGCGTCTTCCCGGCGGCCATGCTCCACATCGTGGGGCACGGATTCTACAAGGCCTGGAATTTCCTGGCGTGCGGGTGGGTGCCCGAAGCGTCGCGAAAAACGCCCCTCGCCCCGGCGCACCATCTCACGCTCGTAGCCATTGGGACGGCAGCGGCCGTGACCGTGATCGTCGCGACCACGCAGATGCTCGGCGTGGATCTCCTGCACCATCCTGGAGAAGCCACGCTCTTCGCCGTCTTGGCCCTCGCAATCGGACAATCCTGGCCGATTGTCCTCACATCGATGTCGGCTTCACGGATCGCCACGGCCTGCGGCCTCACGGCGGTGGCGGCGGCCCTTGCCGTGACACTCCATCGCGGCGCGACGGAGTTCTACGCCCCCGTCTTTGCGCGGCCCATACTGCCGGAGGGCGTTGCAGGCTGGACGCTCGGCGCCGTGGTGCTCACCGCCACCGTGGCCCTCGTCATCACGCATGCCATGCTGCCGATCCTGTCCCACACAGCCACCGGACGTGCCATCCGAACCCATGCGCTGCACGGCTTCTACTGCGGTGCGGTTGCTGACCGAATCGTTCGCATACTCTACGCCTCGCCCGTGACCGCCGGACCCAAGTCCCATGCTTGAATCGCTGGCGCCCAAGACATCCACGCGGGCCCATAGCCCGGTTCTCGAGGCCGTGCTCGAGCGGATCCCGCCGCTTTGGGCGCTGACCGACTACGTCGCTGTCAACCCGTTTCTGGGCTACCTTCAGCGCCCGATTACGGATGCCGCGAAGGAGATTCACAATGCCCTCGGCGCCTCGGTCCTACCGCCGGCCACCTATTTCCGGTCGCGATGGGATGCCAAGGCCTTCACTGCGGCGCACATCACCCGCGCGTCCGAGCGACTCGGGCTCGACGCGAACGCCTCCCTTGATCTCCTCGACCGAGCACTCGCCCCCGTCGCCCGGCCAGCCTCCCAAATCGCAACGTTCGCCGAGCAATACGACTCCGAGCACGGCACCCAGTGGGAGCTGTTCCTCCGGGCATCTATTGCCCGATACTGTGCCGTGTTTGCCGATGAGGGAGGTGCCTGGTGGCATCTCGACCTCGAGGGCGGCCTCTGGTCGACCTGGCGAGAAGCCGCCGCGGTCGATCGGGCGCCCGAGTGGACGGGGCTCGTAGGGTATCGCGATCATGTGACATCGCTGCCGGCGTCGGCCGCCGATGCGATCGATGCCATGATCGCCCGCATCGCGATCCCTCTCGATGACCTCGAGGCGTATCTCTACCGACTCCTGGGGGGACTGTTCGGCTGGGCGTCCTTGTTCCGGCGGGAGTCGTGGCGGCGTTCCGGCGTGACGCACGGCCCACTGTTTGATCTCCTCGCGATCCGTCTCGCGGCCGACTCCTTCTTCGCCGGGGCAGGGGGGACGCCTGTGGTCGCCCTGGAGCGCCCCATCGAGGAGGAGTCCGCGCGGCTGGTGCTCCAGGAATCGTCGGAAGACGCCTACGTCGAATCGATCGCCCGCGGATTCGTCCGGAGCCCCGTGGCACAGCCGACGGGACGGGATTCGGTTCAGGCGGTGTTCTGTATCGACGTCCGGTCCGAGCCATTCCGGCGACATCTCGAATCCCTCGATCCGTCCATCCGCACGCTCGGATTCGCCGGCTTCTTCGGCGTGTTCCTTGCGGTTGACGGTGAGTCGGCACGGTGCCCTGTGCTGCTCGACCCCTCGCTGCGAGTCGATCTCGACACGAGTGGGAAGGAGTGGAAGAGATCGCTCAAGACGTTTCAAGGAATGCCGCCGTCCGCCTTCGCGTTCGTCGAAGTCGCCGGCATGGCGTATGGTGCGAAGCTGCTCAAGGACACATGTGTCGGTGATCGATCGGGTGACCCTGAGTCGGTGGCGGCCTTCGCGATCCAGGACCTCGACCTGGCGACGTCGGTCGCGACGGCTGCCGGTATCCTCAAGAACATGAGCATTGGGCCAGACCTGGCTCGGGTCGTGCTCCTGTGCGGTCATCACGGCCGAAGCGCCAATAATCCCCACGCTGCCGGACTCGACTGCGGCGCGTGTGGTGGACACGGCGGCGCGATCAACGCCCGTGTCGCGGCGGCGATCCTCAACGACCCGAGCGTTCGATTGGCGCTGGCCGAACGCGGCACGATCGTGCCGAACAGCACGCTCTTCGTGGCTGGTGCTCACGACACATCGACCGACATCGTGTCGATCCTCGACGTCCGGAGCATCCCTGCCGCGCACGCCGAGGACGTGGCGCGAGTCCAGGCGTGGCTCGCGGCAGCCGGCGAGAAGACACGAGCCGAGCGGGCTGTCGCCCTCGCCATGCCAAAGGCCGAGCCCCACTGGCTTATGCGGCTCCTTGCGCCGCACGATGCGGCGACTGCCGACCGTGGAAAACCTTGGCTTTTCCCTCGGTCGGCCAAGTGGAAAAAGGCCACGGATGGCTTTCTCTTTCGAGAACATGGCTTTCTCTTTCGAGAACATGGCTTTCTCTTTCGAGAAATGGATCGGCGGGCTCGTCACTGGGCCGAGGTCCGCCCCGAGTGGGCCCTTGCGAGGAACGCCGCGTTCATTGCCGCGCGGCGACATCGAACCCGTGGGCTCGACCTGGCGGGCCGCTCATTCCTCCACGAGTACGACTCGGCCGCGGATGATGACTCGAGCGTGCTGTCCCTCATCCTCTCGGCACCGATGGTCGTCGCGTCGTGGATCAACCTCCAGTACTTCGCCTCAACCATCGACAACGACATTTTTGGGAGTGGCACGAAGACGATCCACAACCGCGTCGGCCGACTCGGCGTCGTCCTCGGCAACGGCGGCGACCTGCGCACGGGGCTCTCCGTGCAGTCGGTTCACACCCCGGGCGGTGAGTGGTTTCATGAGCCGCTGCGACTCCAGGTGATCGTCGAGGCTCCCCGCGAGAAAATCGACGCGGTGCTCGGGCAGCAACCGGTGGTGCGAGACCTCGTTGAAAATGGCTGGGTACGGCTCTTCGCGCTCGAGAGTGACTCACCGACGGTCTCCCTGCGGCGAGCCGACGGCTCGTGGGAACCCTTCGGTCTTGCCTGATTCATGCCTGAGCGGTCAGGCTGTCGCAGCCATGACCACCGCCACCGCCCTCCCTCCTTCGCCGCGAGTGCCTGACGGGGCGAACCTCGGCGTCGTGATCATCGGTGCGGGCTTTGCCGGCATCTGCATGGCGATCAAGCTCCTCGAGCGAGGCCGCGACGACTTCGCGATCCTCGAAAAAGCGTCGGACCTCGGGGGCACATGGCGAGACAACACCTATCCCGGATGCGGCTGCGATGTGCCAGCTCATCTCTACTCCTACTCGTTCGCCCAGCACGCCCAGTGGTCGCGTGTCTACGCGAGGCAGCCCGAGATCCTGGCCTACATCAAACGGGTAGCGGGCGAGTTTGACGTGGTTCGGCGAATTGACTATGGCACTGCGGTCACCGAGCTCATTTGGGACGAAGCGGCGGGGCGATGGCAGCTCGTGACGGCTGACGGCCGACGCTTTACGGCGCGGGTCGTGGTGTCTGCGGTGGGCGGGCTTCACATACCCAAGACGCCGTCACTGCCGGGGCTCGACGCGTTTGCCGGCCCGGTCTTCCATTCGGCCCGGTGGCGGCATGATGTCGATCTCACGAGCAAGCATGTGGCGATCATTGGCACCGGCGCGAGCGCCATTCAGATCGTGCCGGAAATTGCGCCGATCGTCGCGCAGCTCACCGTCTACCAGCGATCGCCCCCGTGGGTCTTGCCGCGGCGAGACTACGAAGTGCCGGCCGTCATCCGCTGGGCTTTCGAGCATGTCCCTGGGCTGCTGCGGCTCGTGCGTGCCTGGCACTACTGGACGGCCGAAGCGATCGCGATCGGGCTCGTCTACAAGCCGAAGCTCATGGGCATGGGGCAAAAAGCGTCTGCCGCCTACAAAGAGCGGGAGATCACCGACCCCGATCTGCGGCTCAAGCTGAACCCATTCTACACGCTTGGCTGTAAGCGGATGCTCCTCTCCGATGACTTCTACACCACGATGACGCGTCCAAACGTGGATCTCATCACAGACGAGATTCGCGACGTGAAGCCGCGGGCGATCGTCGCGGCCGATGGCGTCGAGCGACCATGCGACGCGATCGTCTTCGCAACCGGCTTCGACGCCTTCAACACCACGGCCGAGATGGCCATCCAAGGCAGGGGAGGGCGTACTCTTGCCGCCGACTGGGCAGATGGCCCCGAGGCCTATCGTGGCGTGGCTGTCAGCGGCTATCCCAACCTCTTTTTCCTGGTGGGCCCCAACTCCGGCCTCGGCCATAACTCGATCGTTTTTATGATCGAGGCGCAGGTTCATTACATCATGCGCTGCCTCGCCTGGCTTGAGCGGGGAACGCTCGCGACGGTCGAGGTCCGGCCGGAGGTGCAGCAGGCCTGGAACGAAAAAATCGAGAAGCGATTTCACCGCACCGTTTGGCAGGACAAGCCGGGGGGCTCCGCGTGGCAGCTTCCCTGTAAGAGCTGGTACGTGAACGCGCGGGGCCGCAATACGACGCTCTGGCCGGGCTTTTCCGCTACGTACTGGCTGGCGATGCGGAGGCCTCGCCTGGCCGACTACCTGCCCAAGACTCCCTCGACCGCCTCGGTGCCGGCGGCGCCATCCGATGCGACATGATCTGCCCCCTGGCATGATGGCGAAAAAACGACGCGAAAAACACGGGCGAACCGATGGCATGACTGGGCGAACGTCCATGTCCGTGCCGGGTTGGCGTCCGTCCCTGAGAACAGGCCGATGCCTCGAAAATTCAGCATTTTCTCCTGCCGCTTGACGTCCCGCACGCGAGCGGATACCCTTCCGGGTCTCGCTGGATGAACGCTGGCTCACCCGCATAGGGTGGTCGAAGGTTGCCTGCGAATGCGAATCGGTCACGGCTTCCGCCGCCCGATTCGTCTTGATCCTTGACAATTTGGTCGTGGTAATTGGCATCTTGAAAGAATGCTGATGGGAAGCGCTTCGGCGCGACTCAAAAGCGTTCTCCCAAGGCGATGAGCGAGAAAATATCGTTAATCCTGGATGTGGCCGTCCGGCACGAGTGTCCCTTGCGGGGCTCTTAGGCTGGCGGATCCGAAATCCAGGGTAGCAAGCTCGACTCGAGGATTGCGGCATTTGTCCGCGAGCATTCGATTCGGGTGGTCAAGCTACAAAGGGCACATGGGGGATGTCTTGGCATCAGGAGGCTTTGAAGGGCGCGGAAGGCTGCGATAAGCCCGGGGTAACCGTCAAACAGGTGTTGATCCCGGGATTCCCGAACTGACTGTAACTGAATCCATAGGTTACGGTAGCCAACGCGGTGAACTGAAACATCTCAGTAACCGTAGGAAAAGAAAGAAAAATCGATTTCCTCAGTAGCGGCGAGCGAAAGGGAAAGAGCCCAAACCGTGGTGGTTTCCACCGCGGGGTTGTAGGGCCCTCGAGGAGTTACAAACAACAAGTTAGCGGAACGATCTGGAATGGTCGTCCACAGAGGGTGACAGGCCCGTACGCAAAAACTTCGTTGCTCCGTTGAGAGGGTACCCTGAGTAGGTCGAGTCACGTGAAACCTCGACTGAACCGACGGGGACCATCCCGTAAGGCTAAATACTACCTGATGACCGATAGTGAACAAGTAGAGCGATCGAAAGATGAGAAGAACCCCTGTTAGGGGAGGAATGTGAACCTGAAACCATGTGCCTACAAGCGGTCGGAGCGCTATGGCGTAAGCAATGCGTGACGGCGTGCCTTTTGCATAATGATCCGGCGAGTTACCGTCAGCGGCTCGGTTAAGGACCTCAGGTCCGTAGCCATAGGGAAACCGAGTCTGAATAGGGCGACAAATTGGTCGCTGGTGGTAGACGCGAAACTGCACGAACTACCCATGAGCAGGTTGAACCGCGGGTCAAACCGCGTGGAGGACCGAACCCACTTGGGTTGAAAACCGAGGGGATGACTTGTGGGGAGGAGTGAAAGTCTAATCAAGCGCAGAGATAGCTCGTTCTCTCCGAAATAGCTTTAGGGCTAGCCTCGGAACATTGCACGGCGGGGGTAGAGAGACTGAATTGGATGAGGGCCCTTCCCGGGTACCTTACCGAACCAAACTCCGAATACCGTACGTGTGTACTCCGGGAGTCAGTCCGCGAGGGATAAGCTTCGCGGTCGAGAGGGAAACAACCCAGACTACCTGCTAAGGTCCCCAAGCAGTACTCAGTCACTAAGGAAGTGGATTTGCCGTGACAGCCAGGATGTTGGCTTAGAAGCAGCCATCATTTAAAAAGTGCGTAACAGCTTACTGGTCGAGCAATTCCGCGCCGATAATGAACGGGAGTAAGTACTGCACCGAAGCAGTAGGATCCTACTATCTTTCGAGATGGTGGATCGGTAGGAGAGCGCTGTACGTCAGATACAAGTCGCACCGTAAGGAGCGATGTCGGGGCGTACAGGTGATTATGCCGGAATGAGTAACGATAAAGCAGGTGAGAATCCTGCTCGCCGAAAGCCTAAGGTTTCCTGGGGAAGGTAAATCCGCCCAGGGTTAGCCGGTTCCTTAGTCGAGGCCGAAAGGCGTAGACGATGGACAGCAGGTCAACATTCCTGCGCCACATGCTGGACCGATGGAGGGACGGCGTCTGAAGGGTGAGGGGACGATTAGAAATGTCCCTCGCCGGTGTGGAAGGTAGCTGTAGGCAAATCCGCAGCGACATCCAGAAGCATCGGACAAAGACGCTTATGTTTCGATAGTCATCTGAAGGACGTCCAAGAAAAGCTTCTAGGGTTGAAGGCATGTGACCGTACTAAAACTGACACAGGTAGGCGGGACGAGAAGTCCTAGGCGCTCGGGAGAACACTGGTTAAGGAACTCTGCAAAATGACCCCGTAAGTTCGCGATAAGGGGTGCCCCCCGTGGTTAACGCTGTGGGGGGTCACAGTAAATCGGCATCAGCAACTGTTTATCAAAAACACAGGACTCTGCTAACTCGCAAGAGGATGTATAGAGTCTGACGCCTGCCCGGTGTTGGTAGGTTAAGGAAGAGGGTTAGCCGTAAGGTGAAGCTCGCGACCGAAGCCCCAATAAACGGCGGCCGTAACTATGACGGTCCTAAGGTAGCGAAGTTCCTTGTCGGGTAAGTTCCGACCTGCATGAAAGGCGTAATGACTGATGCACTGTCTCAACCAGTGACCCGGTGAAATTGTAGCCGTGGTGAAGATGCCACGTACCCGCAGTGTGACGGAAAGACCCCGTGAACCTTCACTGTAGGCTGATATTGGTCTCGGACGTGTTCTGTGTAGGATAGGTGGGAGGCTTCGAAGCGATAGCGCTAGCTATTGTGGAGCCAACGTTGAAATACCACCCTGGATTCGTTTGAGTTCTAACGCTGATTCCCGTGAATCCGGGCAGCGGACAGTGTCAGTTGGGCAGTTTGACTGGGGCGGTCTCCTCCAAAAGAGTAACGGAGGAGTTCAAAGGTACCCTCAGCCTGGTTGGCAATCAGGCATTGAGCGCAAAGGTAGAAGGGTGCTTGACTGCGAGACTTATCAGTCGAGCAGATACGAAAGTAGGACTTAGTGATCCGGTGGTCCCGTATGGAAGGGCCATCGCTCATCAGATAAAAGGTACTCCGGGGATAACAGGCTTATCGCTTCCGAGCGTCCATAGCGGCGAAGCGGTTTGGCACCTCGATGTCGGCTCATCACATCCTGGGGGTGGAGAAGCTCCCAAGGGTTTGGCTGTTCGCCAATGAAAGTGGTACGTGAGCTGGGTTCAGACCGTCGTGAGACAGGTCGGTCCCTATCTGCTGTGGGCGTACGAAACTTGAGGGGATTCTTCTTTAGTACGAGAGGATTTGGAAGGACGTTCCTCTGGTGTGCCAGTTGTCGCGCTCGCGGCATGGCTGGATAGCTAAGAACGGAACGGATAAACGCTGAAAGCATATAAGCGTGAAGCCCGCCCCAAGATCAGGTTTCGAAGGGTTTAACCCGAAAGTCCCCTGGAAGACGACCAGGTTGATAGGCCGGGCGTGTACGTGCAGCAATGCACTCAGCTAACCGGTACTAACGGACGATTGCTTGACCACTCGTATCGAGGGTTTGCGACAAATGCGACCCATGCCGATTACCACGACCTCGTATTCGTGCCGCGAAAGCGGCACCTACGGAAATTTTCCGGTGACCATATCTGGAAGGTCACACCCGTTCCCATCCCGAACACGGTAGTTAAGCTTCCAGAGCCGATGGTAGTGCCCACAAGCGCGAGAGTAGGTATCGCCGGAATTTTCTTCGCCCAACCCGCACGGCAGCCGCCGTGCGGGTTGTGGTTTTTTACAGGCGGGCCAGTATCGCTCGCACCAGCTCGAGCGGGAGTCCCACCACGTTGGATGGGCTGCCTGAGACAAGGTCAAGCGGTATGTGGCCGTCCTGGAAGCCACACGCTCCGGCTTTGCCCTGCCAAAGGCCTGTTTCGAGGTACTCCGCCAGGAAGTCCTCGCTCAGAGCCCGCATTGAGAGCTCACTCACGGCAGACCCCGTCACAGGCTCGGACGGCTGACCGGATCCGGTGACGGGCCACACACAGACACCAGACACCACGCGATGCAGGCGGCCCGAGAGAGCCGTAAGCATCCGCCTGGCATCATCGCGATCGCTCGGCTTCCCCAGAATTTCGCCATCCACTTCGGCGAGCGTGTCGCACGCGAGCACAATTCCACGTCCGCCAGCGGCGATCACGGCAGCGGCTTTCGCCAGGGCGAGCCGGATGACGAACGACTCGAGTGATTCGTCGTCGCCTCGCGGTGCGGCCCCAGTTTCAGCCGACTCGGGAGGGGGCATGATCTCCACGTTCCAGCCCTCGTCTCGCGCCAGTTCGGCCCGACGCGGGGATCCGCTTGCCAGCACGATCCGTCGAGGCGAGGCTGAAGGCATGAAGTTCACTGAGTGGCCGTCGAAGATTGATGTCCTTTTTGAGGATGACTATTTGATCGCAGTGGTCAAGCCGGCTGGGTTGACCACCGCCAATGCTCCGGCTGGGAAGCCCAGCCTCTTCACCTGGCTCAAGACGCGGCTCGGTCCCGTAGCCTTCGTAGGAATCGTGAGCCGCCTGGATGCTCCGGTGTCCGGTGTGGTCGTGGTGGCCAAAACGTCCGCCGCCGCGGACGGGCTCGCAGCTCAGTTCCGCGAGCGACGCACCGGAAAGCGTTACGTTGCCATCGTGACCGGGAGGTTCCCGGCTCCCATCAGTCAGTGGGTCGAGTGGCATGACTGGCTTGAGCGAGGACCGGGGCGAAAACCTTCTCGCATCGTGCCCATGGAGATCCCTGAAGGTCGCGGACCCAGCAGGGGCAAGACCGAAGAAACCCTACCCCAGGCCCAGGAGGCCCACGCCAGGGCCCGCGTCGTGCGCCGCGGCGGTGAGACGTCCCTCGTGGAGCTGGAGCCTGTGACAGGCCGCCGCCATCAACTCCGAGTCCAGTTGGCAGCCCGTGGCTGCCCAATCGTGGGCGACCGCCTCTACGGCAGCCGGCTCCCGTTTCCCGAGCCTGGCGGCATCGCCCTCCATGCCAGCCGACTCGAGATTGAGCATCCAGCGACCAAGACCCCGATCATTCTCAGTAGTCCCCTCCCGGCTGAGTGGAAAAACAGGTTTGGTTCTTTGGTCGCCGGGTGGCCGTGGGCCTGAGCAATCGCGGGGCTCAGGGCTCAAAGGGCCCGTCCATTGGTACACTCCTCCGGTCATGAGTACCTCTGTCGAACAGCCCCGTCAGGACCGGCCCAGATTTCACGAAACCGCTCTCGCGAGCGGGTTGGTGGATGAGGCCCAGCTCCGGGCGGCTGAGGAATCCACGGCAACCGGGATCGACCGTGCCACGGCGCAGCCCACCGACTGGGACCAGGCCGTCGCCGACCGTATGGTCCAGGACAAGCTTCTGACACCCTTCCAGGCTCGGGAGATTCTCGCTGGACGAAGGCGTTTCCGGCTCGGGCAGTACACCGTTCTCGACGAGGTGGCCCGCGGGGGCATGGGCCAGGTGTTCCGGGCTGAGCATGCGATGATGGGACGGGTGGTAGCCGTCAAGGTCCTGCCCCGCGCCAAGGCGACGCCCGAGAGCGAGGCCGCCTTCCGCCGCGAAATGAGGATGCTTGGCCGGCTCGACCATGAGAACCTCGTGCGGGCATTCGATGCCGGCTACGACGCGATGGTCTATTACCTCGTGACTGAGCTCGTTCCTGGCCTCGACCTCAAGCGCCATGTTCAGAAGGAAGGCCCCCTCGACGAGAAGGCAGCTGCGTCGTTGATTTCCCAGGCAGCCCGTGGTCTGTCGCACGCCCACGATCAGGGTCTTGTCCATCGCGACGTCAAGCCGGGCAATCTCCTCGTAATGCCCGACGGCCGCGTGAAGGTGCTGGACCTTGGTCTGGCGGGCTCCCAGATCGAAGAAGAATCAAGCCGACTGGGCCGCGTGGTGGGAACGATGGACTACATCGCCCCCGAGCAGATTCGAACCCCCGACGACGTCGGCCCTTCTGCTGACGTCTACGCCCTCGGCTGCACGCTCTACTATCTGGTGAGTGGCCAGGTGCCCTTCCCAGGTGGTACGCGCCGCGAGAAGATGCAGCGGCATCTCTACGAAGTTCCCACGCCGATTAAACAGCTCGCGCCGACTCTCAGCACAGGATTTTGTCGTGTACTTGAATCGATGATGGTCAAAGATCCGGCGGAGCGCATTCGCTCCGCGGCGGAGGTCGTCGAGCGGCTTCGGCCGTGGACGCCAGACGTCCCGCCACAGGTGCAACGACGAGAGAGTGGGGCGGCACAGGACCGTTCAGGCCGTGGCTTTCCTCCTCCGCTCCCCGATGAATCCCTGCAGAGCGGACGCGGCGTAGCCTCCTTGGAAAATCAAGATACGCCCCCCCTCACTCGTCGTCGCGACGATGACACGCCTTGGCTCCTTCCGGAGAGAAGCACGGCGTTCGACAAGGTGCGCGCCGTTGTTCCCCGCCTCGCAGACGTTGCCCAGTGGCCGGTGATGGCCCGCATCGCTCAGTCGCTCCCTCAGGCCTTACTCCTCGCGGGGATTGGCGGTGTCATGTTCGGGGGAGCCATGGGAGTCGCTCGCCAGATCAACCCCGAGCGCTTCCAAGAGTTGATGGGATGGTTCGGACCGATCGGTCTCGGTCTGTCAGCGTTCATCGTGATTCTGCTCGCGCAGCTCATAGCTGCCCAGGGCCAGAGCCAGAGCCACGGGCGGCGACGGTAGCCTGCCACGAGGGAACCGCCCCGCTCCCGCGAAAGACGTCGGTTTTGTTGACAAAAGGCTCCGTCCCCCGTACGAAACATGCTGGAAATCAAGGACAGGTAGCTCAGTTGGTAGAGCAACGGACTGAAAATCCGTGTGTCGCCGGTTCAATCCCGGCCCTGTCCACTTTGAGACTCGCGCCGGGACGTTGAGTGCGGCATGGCGGGCGTCAGCCCGTCTCCCCGTGGATCGTGAGGATGAGCCGCCGGGGACCACCTTCGTTGCGGTGTTCGCAGAGGTAGATGCCCTGCCAGGTGCCCAGGCAGAGCCGGCCTGCGGAGATCGGGACGCTCACACTGGTCCCAATGAGGGCAGCCTTCACGTGCGCCGGCATGTCGTCTGGCCCCTCGAGCGTGTGCCGGTACCCGAAGTCCTCTGTCGCGATTTCGTTGAATGCGAGCTCGAGGTCTCGCGGCACATCGGGATCGGCGTTCTCGTTGATGCAGAGACTCGCCGACGTGTGCTGGAGAAAGACGTGGAGCAGGCCAACTCGGAATCGCTCCAGATCGGGGAGTGCCGCCTCAATCTCCGGCGTGATGAGATGAAAGCCGCGGCGACGGGCGGCGAGCCGGAGCTGATGTTGCATCCACGCCATAGCCTTCGCATCTCCGAGTGACCGTGATGCCCGCATCGTCGCGAGACTCACGTCGGAATCAAGCCCTGCGGTGATTCACGCCCGGCTCGACAGGACGGCCGGAAGCATCTTCACCAGCGGCCACAGGCCACGGCCACCGTGGGCGATGCTCGCGTACACATCCACCAGTCCACGCGACAGTCGCTTCCCGTGAGGGTGCCACGGGGCCCACGCCGGCGCTAGCCGCGGCATGAGCGGGCCGCGCAGAATCGTGTTGTGGACCAGCGGCAGAAGCAGGGGATCGTGAACGAATCCAATCCCACTCTTGGGATCAGCCAGCGTGGCCCCTGGATAGCCGCCCCAGGGCACGCTCCCCATCGCATACGCAAGCGCCGACCATGTGTTCACCGCAACGATGCCGAAGGGAAGGTGCTCGATGAGGAGCTCGGCGCGGGCAGCGTCGTGTACCGATACATCAGTCGGCAACGTCACACTCGCGGCGAGCGATCCGGGGAGGCGCGCGACAAGATCGTGAACGCTCGTGCAATACGCCTCGAGCGAGTCTGCCTCAACCGAAACCTCAGCCGCGACCGGAACAAACCACTCCCGCTCGACAAACTGCGGTTGGCGCCGCGGGTCGATCCCTTCACGGAGCACCCACGGCATCGCTCCGTCGGCGGGGAGCGATTGCTCGGAGATTGCTTCCCACAGGCGTGCCGAGCCTGGGTACCACGCCGCACGAGGACGAGCCATTGCCAGACGTCGCCGCACGAGGCCGAGAAATTCCTCTCGTTGATTCCAGGTTCTGGCAGTGACAATCAGTTTCGTGGCAATGCAGTTGAACGAGGTGTTGTTGATGATCGACGCCGCCACCATGTCGGCCTGCCTGGCAAGAGCCTTCGGCGGGTAGCGGCCCGGGATCACAAACCACGGGGTCACGTTGCCGAGCTCGCACGTGATGGCCTGGCCAATCGCCGGAGGACCGTGTCGGTCACGGCCTCCCCACACAATCGCGTCGTATGCGGCACTGCCGCCGGTGAGGTGAACATGCCCCACCGCCGGCTCAGCAAGGGCGGCTGTCGCAACGTCAACGCCACCAGCGTGGATCGCAAGAAGGCCGGCCGTGATGAGAGGCTCGAGGGCTTTCTGAAACACAGGCACCAGCGGAGCATGAAGCGGATGAAGCTTGAGAAAGACCGCACGGCCGTGCTCACAAATCTGACTCAGACAATCTGCCGGCGCCAGCCCCGTGACGTTGCCCGCCCCGAGGACGAGGGCCACGCCTCCGGATGCCGTCCGCCGAGCCACCTCCTCCCGCCACGAGCGCAGAAAAACTTCCACACCACCGGGGGCGACGCAGCGAACCGTCGCCCGATGGCCCGCGAAGATCGCGGCATCATGAAGCGACCCCCCAGGCCCCTGACCAGGGAGCACCTCCACGGCCACGCGGGCCGCGTCGCCACCGGCGTGGACAAGCCGCGGCGGCCGTGCCAGGCCGGGCACTCCTGTGCGGCCAATATCGGCAAGCGAACGGACGGTGATAAGCAGCAGCCGAAGCGTCGCGAGCGGCCCCGTGGCTGTTTCTTCCGCGACAATCGCCGGATCAGCGTCCGGGCCACCGGCCTGCTTCATCCCGACAGCTGCCTCGACCCAGGCATCGGCCACTGCGGCCACCGATCGGGCTGTCTGCAATGCGATCGCTGCCCGCGCCTCAGGCAGTTGCCTTGCCCATGCGGCGGCACCCGCAGCCAGGCGAGCGACCTCTCCGGCAACATCCAGCATGGCGTGATTTCCGAGTGTGCTGAGCTCGCGACGTTGCCGTCACTATACGCCAATGCGTCGCAGCGGCTCCATCATTCCCGTGCCGCCGGCTCATCAAAGGGCCCCGCGAGGACCGCGGCCGGTTGATCGCGCCGGCCACCAGCGTCGATCACCACCTTGGCCTGTTCGAGAAGCTCGTCTGGCACACGCCACACGGTCCGGTCCACGCCTGGGGCTTTGAGATTGATGGTCAGCCGCGGAGGGATCTCGCGAGCCGTTTCACCAATGGGGACCGTCGCAGGATCGCGGCCGGCCAAGAGATCTCCAGCGAGGCCACCGGCAAGGAGGCCGACCTCGCGAAAATCAAAACCGACATCGAAGAGCGTGCCGCGATCCGGCCTGCCGGGCACCACCGTGAAGACGGGCACGCCGCGCTTCCCCGCCACATCCACGATCGAATCGCAGACACTTGCCACCGTCGTGTCCCCAGGCACAAAAATGACCTCGGCGCCGCGGGCGATGGTGGCCTGCACGGCTTCGACAACGCCCGAGGAGTTTTCAACAGCGGCCTCGATCAACTCGATGCCACGGTTCTTGCAGGAGGCACGCGCCAGTTCCATGAATCGCCGTGAGTTGCTCTCGGATGGATTGTGGGCCACGCCCACCCGCATGACCCTGGGATTGATTCGCCGAAGGATGCCGAAGGTGGCGTCCACCGGCGCGAGGCTGCCGTAGCCCACGAGATGCCGAGGATGCACGAGTGGGTTCGCCCGGTCGAGGCCAACACCGGCCGAAAACGGGTCAGCGACGGCTGCAAAGACATGGAGCACGCGGCCTCGCTCATTCGCGGTCGCGACCGCCTGGAGAGACGGCGTGCTCGACGTCAGGACCATGTCGAAGCCACCGCCGGTGATCTCACGTGCGATCGCATTGGCCTGGGACATGTCGCCCTCGGCATTGAACTGACGGATCGTGACCGTCTCACCGTCCCGCCAGCCCTTGGCGGCCAGCCCCTCGAGCATGCCGACAACGGCGTCGTCGAGCACCGCCGTACTCACCTGCTTCAGGACGGCCACGGCGGGCCGGGTTCGTCGCGTGCCCGCCTGATCGGTCACGAGGAGCAGGCCAGACGCCCCGGCCAGCAAGGCGATCGTGGGCAGCGATCGTCGGAAAAATGCGGTGACTGATGCTGGTGGCATGGCTGGGACGCCGGAATCCAAGGGAGGGAAACAGTGCCGTTCCTCAGCGGTAGGTGGCCGCAAGGGTTCGCGCGGCAGCATCGTCGAGCTGATCCGTTCGCCGCAGACGATCAAAACGGTCGGCGATCGCATCGGCGGAAAGCCGTCGCTTTGCGGCGCCCGATACGTCGAGAGCGATGCTGCCGCGATGAACGAGCAGCAGTCGGTCTCCAAGTGAAGCTGCCTGCGCGAGCGAGTGCGTGACCATGAGCGTGGTCAGCGAGCCCGAACGAACGATCTCCGACGTAGCCCGCACCACGCGATCGGCGGCAGCAGGATCGAGGGCCGCGGTGTGTTCGTCGAGGAGGAGAAGCTCGGGCCGCCGCCACGTGGCCATCACGAGAGTCACGGTCTGCCGTTGGCCACCTGAGAGCGAACCAATCGGCTGATCCAATCGCCCCTCGAGACCAGGCACGATTCGACCGAGCCGTTCGGCGGCCTCGTCTCGAAGCCGCCGTGTCGTCGCCCAGCCAAGGCCCACAGAGAGCCCACGGCGTGCCGCGACAGCGATGTTCTCAAGCACCGAAAGACTGCCAGCGGTGCCCGCCCGGGGATCCTGGAACACGCGGCCCACCAGCGCCGCCCGCCGATGCTCGCTCCAGCGGGTGATGTCACGGCCAGCGAGCTCGATGCGGCCGCCGTCGAGGGGCACGGTGCCAGCGATGCCACCGAGGAGCGTGCTTTTTCCTGACCCGTTGGTGCCCACCACCACGACGAACTGGCCCGCAGGAATCGTGAGCGTGACATGATCGACTGCCCGCACGACCGGGCCGGCGGGCGAGGTAAACGTCACAGTGGCGTCGGTGAGCGTGAGCATCGAATCTTTTAGCGGACGACGGGTGCGGAGCGGCCGCGACGGAGAAGTTGAGGACCGACGAGCGCCGCGAGGACAACAACCGCCGTCGCGGCCTTGAGCCAGTCGGGGTGAAGGCCCGCGCGGAGGGCTGTCGCCACGATGAGCCTGAAGGCGACGCTGCCGGCAGCCGTCGCGACAAGCGCAGCTCCAAGTCTCGCAGGCCCGACGAGCGCGGCCCCGAGGAACACGCTTGCCATGCCCCAGACCACCATGCCGATTCCCATCTGCACGTCCGCAAACCGCTGGTACTGGGCCACGAGCCCACCAGCCAGCGCCGTCAGCGAGTTCGCGATGGCCAGCCCCGCAATCGTGAGGCCGCCCGTGTCGCGTCCGAGTGCCCGGGCCATCGACCGCGTGTCGCCACCTGCCCGCATCGCCGTGCCGAGGTTCGTGCGAAAGAAGAGGTAGAGCACGCCGCAGGCCACGGTCACGCAGCCGAGCGCCAGGAGCATCCGACCCGCCTCGTCGGCGGTGGCGGCATCGCAGCCTGTCGCTGCAGCCACGGCCGGACCGAGGCCTGATGCCGCGCGGTCGAAGAGCGTGGTGATGCCGGTGAGCGGCACGTTGCTCCGGCCGAGGATGACAAGACTCACGCTCGCAAGCGCCGTCGTCACGAGGATGCCGGCCAGGAGCGGCTCCACGCCAAGTACGGCATGGAGAAGCCCCGTTGCTACCCCAGCAAGCGCCCCGGCTGCCATGCCGCCGGCGGTCGCCACCACAGGATCGGCGCCCGCGACGAGCAGCACTGCCGTTACCACGGCCCCGAGCGTGAATGAGCCGTCGGTCGTGATGTCGGGAAACGAGAAGAGCCGGTAGCTCACATAGACGCCAAGCGCCACGAGGCCAAGTGCCAGGCCGAAGGTCCAGGTCGAAAGCAGCGTGATCACGGGGCGTCTCCCGGGAACACGAGCGGGGCAAACCAGACAGAGCCTCGCACAAGATCACTCACGCCACTTCCGAACACGGGCCGATCGTCTGCGATCAGATGGACGACCGCCAGCGGCTCCGAGGCGGCGAGATCGGCTGCCACCGACGCGAGATCGTCGGCGCCCCGATTGAGCGGCCGGTGCGGGAACACGACGGCATGGAGATGCCCGTGGACGCCCGTTCGGCCGAGTGGAGCGACCATGTCGGCAAGCGATCCGTGGGCATTGCGGCTGATGACACCCACGACCATCGCCGTCCGCCCGGCGTGGATGGGCTCGCGGGAGAAACAAAGCCATCGGGAAGCCACGTCGCGCCTGCCGACGAGCGGATGATCCATGGCCGTGGCTTCGCCAAGCGGCCTGATGAGCTCCGCGGCCACGAGGCCATGCACCTCGCCAACGATCACGACCGCAAGCGGCCCCGCGGGCACCTGGTCGAGCAGCGCGGCGGCGAGGTCGTCGATGCTGACGGCCGCGGCGTCACCCACGGGCTCGAAGCCGCAGCGGCCACGTGGGAGGCCCTCCCATGCCATCCCGGTCACGACATCCATCTCAGGAACGAGGTCGCCCGAGCCGAGTACGTAGTCCACGACGGCGAACGGCCGAGGGGGGCGATGGTAGGCGGCACCACAGGCGGCCAACGACTCGCCAGCCGACTGCTCGGCCGCCACTGAATCGCCCACGGCGGCCAAGCCAATGGCGAACGAGCTACTCCGAAGAATCACCCGCTCGCTCGGTGAGACGCCCCCCGACATCGCGGCGGCTGAGCCGATCTGCCGCGCAGGAAGGGGATCACCAGCCGGCGCCGCGAGGCTCAGGAGCCGGACGCCGGCTGCCTCAATGTCGCGTGACGCGGCCGCCTCTGGGGTCGCCACCACGTCCGTTGCTCGATCGGCGGCAGCCCGCATGAGGATCGTGTCGAGCCGCGTCAGCTCGAGCACCTTTCGCACGGGCTCGCTCGCCACGGTCACGACGCAGTCGCCGCCTGCACGTCGCGCCTCCCTCTGCGTCTCGAAAAGAACACGAATCCCGGCCGAGCTCAGAAATATCACGCCCGAGAGATCAAGCGTGATCGCCTGCCAGCCCTGACGGACTTCCTGGCTCACCGCGTGTCGCAGCTCGGTGGACGAATCGGCATCGAGCCGTCCGCGCACCGCAAGCTCGACGCCTGCGCCACGCAGGAGGCGGTCGATCACGATGTCCATACGGGCGGTCACGCCGGGGCCAGGGGCTCTCGATCAGATCGGGAGTGTAGCGGACGCACGCTGACCCTCGCGGCGAGGTCGCGGCCTCGCCATGAGGAATCGCACGAGCGGCACTCAGGCCGCTACGACCGCTTGCCGCTCGTGGAGCGACGTGGCCCGCAGGAGGATACAACCCCGCAGCGCCTCAGGGCGGCCCGGGCTGCCCACGGCAGCGGTTGGGCAGGCGACAAGCCCTCGCAGACGGCCCCACGAACTGGCGAGTGCATGGGGGATCGAGCAGGCACTCACGTTGCCTGTGCGACGCGTGAGGCCACTGATAAGCTCACCACGGATGCCGTACTCATCGAGCTTCATCCCGGTGAAGCGGACGATCCCCGCACCAGCCTGGTGCGGGACGACGAAGTCGACATCGCCCACGGCCAATCCGGCAGCAGTCAGCGATTCAACGACCGCGGACGACATCGCTCGCGGTGCGATTTCGGCAATCGCCATGCCATCAAGCGCGTACACGAGCCGCTCCCGTAGCTCGAGCCTGCCGCCATCGGCGGCGGGCACGGGCACGCCGGTGCGGACATGGAAATCAAACGCGGGCCGGGCCATCGGCTGCCGATCGGTGGCCGCATGGATGATCTCGAAGTGCGCCGGATGCCGTCGGTTTGTCACCGGCGCGACGAGCGTGGCCGTGGCCATGTCACCGAACAGGCCCGCGGTCTGGCGGCAGCTGTAGTCGGTGATGCGACTGATGCGGGTCGATACGACGACGATGAGATACTCGTCATCCCGCAGGTCGAGTCGCGGAGCCCAGCGATGGGAGACGAGGTCCATCGCGCGGCTATAGCCACAGCAGAACCAGTTGACGCCGAGCGTGTGGCATCGCGGGATGCCGAGCCGCGTCACGAGTTGGCGGGCAGCGGCGGCGGGCCGCTCGCGGGCCGCGGCCATCGGATCGAGATGCCGCCGTGCCACCGAGGATGGAATCATCGACGGTGACACAAAGACGATCCCGCGACAGTCGGCCAGGTTGCAGCCCACCTCGCTCTGGAGACGGCGGACGGCGTCAATCCCCATCGTCACTTCGTCGTCGGACGAAATACCGCGGGCCTCGATTCCCGTGTGGTGGGCAAACTTCCGCGGCATCGTGTCGCCGAACCACTCGTTCTCCAGCACCATCGTGGGCTGATGAACGGCGATGGCAGAGATGCCAAGCGGTGGTTGACGACGGATAAACATGGCGCAGCCAATAGTGCTTCGGCCGCAACCCGATTTCCAGGGCTCGCGGGGCGGGGATTGTGCAGACCAGCACAATCCGGGGCCAGCGTGAAAATCAGCATGTTTTTCAGGGTTTTTGCCCCGTGCCCCCCACGCTACGTCCCGCAGAACGTCCGGTAAGGCCCGCAGCCTGGCGGCGGTCCGCCCCGAAAAGGCTCGTTGGCCTTCGTCGCCGAGAAGGGTGCTCGCACCGCCTCCACCAGCCGCTCGAAGGGTCCGAGATCCCCTCCTTCGGCCGCCACGAGAGCGTCTTCGACGATGTGATTCCGTGGGATCACGATGGGATTGGCTCGAAGAAGCCGCGCAGCCGCTTCGGCTGGCGAGCCGGGCTCGCGAGCCAGACGCGCCCGCCATACCGCGAGCCACTCAGCCATGGTCGCCGTGTCACCGGAAGAGGAGGGGGCGCGACACGAGTCAGACTCGACCGCACCAGCGAGGCTCGCAAATGTTCCCGTAAAATCGGCACGAGCTTTGTGCATGCGATCAAGGAGATCGGCAAAGAGATCGCGATCACCGGCCTCCCTCGTCACGAAGCCGAGTTTTGCTCTCGCGCCGGCGAGATAGTGTTGCTCGAATCGCTCGGGAAACGTGTCGAGCACACTCCGCATCTGCTCAAGGACGACATCGGCTTCGCCGGGCACCAGCGGAAGAAGCGTCTCCGCGAGGCGGGCCAGATTCCAGTGCGCGATGCCAGGCTGGTTCCCGTAGGCGTAGCGGCCTTGCTCGTCGATCGAACTGAACACGGTCGCCGGATCGTAGGCATCAAGAAACGCACACGGCCCGTAGTCGATGGTTTCGCCCGACACCGCCATGTTGTCGGTATTCATGACGCCGTGGACGAAGCCGACGAGGAGCCATCGGGCCACGAGCGACGCCTGCCGATCGACTACAGCCTCGAAGGAAGCGACCGCCCGGTCCTCGGCAGGCAACGCCATGACATCCGGGTCGTGCCTCGCGATCGCATGATCGAGAAGGGCCATGAGAACCTCACGATCGCCCAGGGCCGCGGCATATTGAAACGTTCCGACGCGAACATGGCTCGCGGCCACGCGCGTGAGCACGGCTCCCGGGAGCGGGGCCGCACGCATCACCGCCTCGCCGGTCCTCGCGACGGCGAGGCTCCGCGTGGTTGGGATGCCGAGGGCATGCATCGCCTCGCTGATGACATATTCGCGGAGCATCGGCCCGAGCGCCGCGCGGCCATCGCCACCGCGGGAGTAGCGCGTGCGGCCCGAGCCTTTGAGCTGGATGTCGAACCGGCGGCCATCGGGAGTGATCTGTTCCCCGAGCAGAATCGCCCGACCGTCACCGAGGTTCGTGAAATGGCCGAACTGGTGGCCGGCATAAGCCTGCGCGATCGGATCGGCGCCGGCTGGCACCTCGTTGCCAGCGAAGACGCCGGCCCCGTCTTCTGGAAGGACTGCCGGATCAAGGCCGAGTTCGGAAGCGACCGGCAGGTTGACGACCACAACCGCGGGCACCCGAACGACCGTGGGCAGCGTCCGAGCGAAGAGCGCCTCGGGAAGCCTCGCGTACGAGTTGTCGAATCGCCAGCCCGCGTCCGCAGTCTGTTCGGCCATCGGCTTGGTCGCTCCCCCAGCGTCAGCCCCAAAGACTCGCCGGATACTCACCGGCATCGATGAGCTTTCGAAGCCCCGCCTGCACCGCTGGCTTGTCGTCTGCGTAGGTTGCGCCAAACCATGTCGAATGGGTGGGCAGCACCTCGCACGTCGCCTTACCGGCGTGGACCAGGCTTCCCAGCGACATCGGGATATAGCACTCGCTCTTCGGTTCCTGCCCGTGCTGCTCAAGGAACGCCTGGAAGTTGTCGCCGAGCTGAGGAAACACTCGCGGCGTGAAGCCCCACATGTTCATGCTCACCGGCTCGTGGCCCGAGAGCTCCACAGGCCCCGTCGCCCCCTGGCCGCGGATGCCGCCGTCAGTGCCAAGGCCAACGCCCGTCAACTCTTGGATGTCGGTCAGAAATCCTCGCTCGTCGGTCCGGCAGACACCCCGGGCTACCGTTCCATGGGGCGAAAGCGTGTTGGCGAGCGTGAACCCGACCATGCAGTAGGCGTCGGACTCGACGGGCAGCTCGGCAAGATGCCTGCCGAGCACGCTGAAAGACTCGCGGCCGTAGAAATCGTCTGCGTTGATCATGGCGAAAGGTGCCGTGACGGCCGCGCGGGCACACAGGATTGCGTGGGTCGTGCCCCAGGGCTTTTCACGGCCCGGAGGGACGGGGAATCCTGCCGGAAGCATGTCGATCGTCTGAAAGACGCTGGCCGTCTCGATCCGGCCGGCGAATCTCGTGAGCACCCGCTCCTGGAATGCCGCCTCGAAATCGGGCCGAATCACGAAGACCGCTCGGTCGAAGCCCGCGCGAATCGCGTCAAACACCGAGTAGTCGAGAAGTGTCTCGCCGGCAGGCCCCATCGGATCGATCTGCTTGAGGCCGCCGTAGCGACTGCCCATGCCGGCAGCGAGAATAAGGAGCGTCGGTTTCATGGACGGCAGGATACGCCAATCGTGGTCACGAGCCCAACCGGTATGGAAATAAAAACAGCACGGGCGGTGCCGCAAGAAGCAGCACCGCCCGTGAGTGATTCACAAAGGGTCAGGTCGCGGCTCAGCCGGAGACCATCGCCTTGAGGTTCTTGAGCGGCCGCACGCGAACCTTCACGCTCGCTGGCTTGGCCGGACGATCCTGTAGCTCGCCGGTGAAGGGATTCTTGACACCCTTCTGGGCCGGACGGGCCGGGACAGTCTTTCGTTCAACCTTTACAAGACCAGGGATCGCGAAGACGCCGATGCCGGACTTCTTCAGGGCCTTGTGGATTTCGCTCGTCAGTGACTCCAGCACAGCAACCACATCCTTCTTAGGAAGGTTCGTGGTTTCAGAAATGCTCCGCATGATCTCCGTCTTCGTCATGGGCTTGCTACCGGACTTCTTCGCCATGGGCCAACATCCTCCAAAAAAATGACTTAGTCGTATGCGGCAGAAATCCCGCCGCGAAATGGTCGACTTTACCCGCAAACTCGGCCACGTACGCCGAACGCGACGGTGATTAGACGGACTCGAGGCGAAATTGCAACCGGGGGAAACTCGTTTTTCTCGAAAAAAAGCGGTTTTTCGCTGTCTCGAGGTGCCCAGGGAGGCTCGAGGCGGCGCCGGGATCCCTCTCGCGGCGGTCTCGCACAGGGCCTTCCGGGCCGCATGATCGGGCGAATTCAGGCCCCATTGGTTAGGATGCCTAGAGCTTAAGCGAAGCCTGTCTTGTCACGGCAGAGCATTCCCTGGGCTTCCCTTTTCGGCCCCGCGGGCCACCCGAAATGGCCGTTCTCAAGCCAGCCCATCGTCGCCAGACGGGCGTTCCCACGCTGCGGGTTCTCACTGCAGTCGCAGTGGCCGCGGGGTGCATCGCCGCAGCATCCGTGTTCGCGCAGCAAGGTGGCAACGCCTTCGGTGTCGAGGCCCCCGGCACACAAGCGGATGACGGAACCGAGGGTGAGCCCTCCGTCTTTCTCATCACGGATCGTGGCCGGGAACGGCTACTCGACAGAGCGCAGCGGCTTGTGGCCGATGAACGCTGGTCAGACGCCGCTGCTGCGTGTGACGAGATTCTTGCCGACGACCGTGACACGTTTCTCGAGACGACCACCCGCACCGCACCCGCCGGAAGTGCGCGGAGCCAGGCGGCGGCCATAGTGGCGTCGTTTCCGAGGCCGGGCCGCGAGGCGTATCAACTTCTCTTTCGGGCCCGCGCCGAGAAGCGGCTCGCGGAGGCCATTGCTGCCGACGACCACGAAGCGATCGTCGCGGTAGCCCGCCGTTGGTTTGGTACGCCGGCCGGTCAGCAGGCAGCCGTGATCACGGCGATTGCCGCGCTCGAGGAGGGCCAGCCGCTCGTAGCAGGGACGTGGCTCGATCGCGTCGCAGCGTCTGGAAGCGCCGCGGATTTCGAGCCATCGCTCTCGGTCATGCGATCCCTCGTGCAAAAGCGGGCGGGCGATGGAGTTGTGGCCGACGAAAATGCATCCGGCCGAGACTGGCTCCAGGCGCGTGGTGGGCCTGCCCGCAACACGATCGTCCATGCATCCAAACCACTCCTCGTGCCCCGCTATCGCGTGCCGCTCGTGCGCCATCCCGATGAGGCAAAGCGGCTCGAGCGACAGCGGCTGGCGGCCGCCGACGCAGGTGGGCCTCTCATTCCGGCAGGCACAGTGCTGGCTGCCGGTGAATTCCTTGTGGTGCACACGCCGCTTGGCATCCTGGCGGTGAACTTTGAGACAGGGAAACGGGTCTGGCTCGAGTCAGCCGTGGCAGCTCCAGAGCCCGACGAGGGCGGAGGTGATGCGGGCGGTCCATCAGGCCGTGCCTTTGACGACGCCACCTCGGGCACATTGGCCAGCGACGGGCGACTCGTCTTCGCGGTCGAGCCGCCTCCCGAGGCGCTCGATGCTACCGAGCCCATCGTGAATGGCTTTGGCTTCGGCGGCGGTGGCGAGAGGGCTCCATCGTGGAATGGTGGCAATACGCTCTCGGCCTACGACATCGGCACCGGCGCCGTTCGCTGGCGATTCCCCGAGCGTGCCCCGGGCGGCGCGACGGAGCCTCCCGAGTCCACGATCTGGTTCCTCGGGCCGCCGCTCGTCGCGGAGAGCGATATCTATATTCTTACGGAGGAAGGGGGCGAGGCGCGGCTGGAATGCCGAGCCTCTGAAGACGGCCGTGTGCGGTGGCAGCAGCCGCTGGTGAGCTACGACGAGCACGAGACGATCATGAACCCGCAGGCCCGGGGCCGCAGGCTCGCCGGCCTCACGCCCGCGCTTGCCGACGGCGTGCTCGTGTGCCCGCTCGGGGCGGGCTGCGTGGTGGCCCTCGATACGGCCACCCGGTCGCTCCTGTGGGCGCATCACTACACCCGAGCACCGGCTGGCGATGAGGGACAGGCCAGGGGAGTGATTCGTCCTCTTGGAGAGCCGTGCCCCGTGATCGCAGGCGGCCTCGTGCTTCTCGCGCCGTACGACGCGCCGGGGCTCATCTGCCTCCGCGTACGAGACGGGAAACCCGCCTGGCCATCGCCGAAGCGCGGGCGGCTGCGGGTCGCAGGCGTGGTGGGCAACCGTGCGATCGTGGTGGGTGATGCGGTGGTCGAGGCGCTCGACATGGCCACGGGCAATCGCGTGTGGAAGTTGCCGCTGGCCGATCTTGGCAGGCCGAGCGGCCGTGGCGTGCTCACGCCCCAGAGCCTTCTCCTTCCGCTCGACACACCCGAGGTCATCGAGATTGGATTGGCCGACGGCCGCATCAAGGGCCGCGCTCCCGCCCGGGATGGCGGCGTCCCCGGCAACCTGGTGGCCCACCGCGGTGAGCTCATCTCTCGCGGGGTCGATTCGCTTGATGTCTTCCATCAGGAAGCGGCCCTCGAGTCCCGCATCGAGACAGCGCGGGCCAAGAACCCGGCGAATCCATGGGCGGCCTATTGGGGTGGTCAGGTGGCGATCGAACACGGCGAGGTCGCGCAGGGTTTGAAACTGGTCGATAAGGCGCTCGCATCGCCCTCGTTGAGGCTGCCGCCGGGTGATCTTTCCGACACGGTCGTGCGGGCGCTGCACCGCGATTTCGCTGTGGCAGCCGCCTGGCAGGAGGGCCGCGGAGAGGATGGCGTCACGCCTGCCGTCTCGCGCACGCTCATGGATGGCTTCCTGACAGCGGGTGACGCGGCCCGCGCCTGGGCCACGGGCCGACGCCTCCTCGATGCCCCGACGCCGGCAGATGACGGCGGCGTCCGCGACCCGTCCGACCCGTGGCTGACGATCGCGCCCGATCGTTGGGTCCGCGGTCGGCTCGGGCGCTTGGTCGCTGCAGCCGATGAGCCGTTGCGACGCCAGGTCTACGAGGCCTGCCGCGGCCTGGTGACATCGGCGCTCGCCGCACCCGAGGCTTCAGGCAAGCAGCGTGATCTTGATTCCCTGGCAGAACGCCTCGGCACTCTCCCGGCGGCCGAACCGCTCCGCCTCCAGCGTGGTACAGCGACCAGTGGGAGTGGCTCTCGGCAGATGGCTGTCCGCGCGTCGCTCGAGGCGCTGGCAATCGCGCCGCCGGTTGCCTCGCCTGCCACCGATGTGAACGCCGTTGATTCGGCGTGGCCACTCGGCCGCGTCACTCTCCGTCGCGGCGCCCGTTCGACACGGCCCGCAGATCACGGCCGCACCCATCCCTTGCCGCTCGCGCTCGCGGGCGCGGGCATGCCTGGCACGCGTGCCGTTCAAGCGATGCTCGACGGAGGAGAGCGGCAGCTCGTCGTGACCGATCGCTTCGGCAGACCGATCGGCGGCCCGGTGCCCGTGGAGGGCGTCGGCCAGGAACTTCTCATGCCGTGGGCCAATCGCACATCGGCGGTCGAGGCGGCGGTTGTCGGAAGGGCCCTTTTTGTGCGAACCCGCAAAGAGCTTTTGGCCTACGACATCGAAGCCGCGCCGGGCCGGGGCCGTGGGCTGTGGCGTCGGTCCGAGTATGCCGCGACGGCAGACGCCACCGGCGATGCCCGCTGGCCCGGGGGCGTCGGGGGCCGCGTGGCGAGGGATGGCGGAGTGCCGCTCGGCATGCGAATCACCGAGCCCGAGGAGTCGCCTCGCGGTGACGGACGCGGCTTTGTCGCGCTCCCTGAGTATGTCGTCGTGCCTGGTCCGCGATCGCTCGCGCTGCTGGACCCTGCAAGCGGCCGGCTCCTCTGGGAACGGCAGCGGCTGCCCCCTGGGCTCGAGTGGACCGTGGGCCGCGACATGCTCTGCGGCCTGACGGTCGATGGTCATGATTCGATCGTGCTCGCAGCGGACGACGGGCGACTGCTTCACACCTACGACGTGCCACACCGACGCCAGCGGCTCGTCACGCACGGCAGGAGCATCGTGACGATCCGCTCGATCGACGACCTTCCCGGTCGATTCTCAGCCCGCCGAGTGCGGCTCGATCTCGTAGACCCAGCGGCCCGAACGATTCGATCGCTCGGTGAGTTTTCCGGAGAGGCGCGAGCCACGGAGGCGGGCCCGGGTCGGCTCGCCGTGATGGAGCCGGGCGGCGAGCTGTGGGTCATCGATCTCGATACCGAGACCATCGTGTTTCAGGTCAAGCTTCCCGACGCGCCGCGACGATTTGCTCGACTCACGGTGCAGGCGTGCCGCGATCGCTATTTCGTCTTCGCCGGTTCGCCCGATGAGGGAGATGACACGATCGACATCTCCCCGCTCCAGCAGTTGATGCTTTCGAGCCCGGCTGCCGCGGCCATGTCGGGCCGCCTCTGGGCTCTCGACCGAGTCGATGGCCAGACGCTCTGGCCGGTTCCCGCGATCATCGATCGACACTGCCTTCACACCGCTCAGCCACCCGACCTGCCCGTGCTGACGTTCTGCCGTCTCATCCGTGGTCGCGGCGAGCGAGATCAGACCTGGCTGAGTCTTCTTGTGCTCGACAAGCGAACCGGCCACGCGGTCCTCGAAGACGATCGAATCGCCATCCAGGCCCACTCGTTCCTTGGCTGCGACATCAGCGGCTCGCCCGACGATCACACCATCACCATCGCGGAGCATGGCGGCGGGCCGACACAACTGGTCCTTCGCTTCACCGGCGATCCGACTCCTCCCCAGCCTCCGTATCGCGGCGGCGGTCGTCACTCCGCCGTCCGGCGAATTGGCAGCCTCGAGGGGATGGGCGCGGCCCTCGAGCAAGTCGACGCCGAATCAGACGCCGGCCAGGGCATCCTCGAGTTCTTCAACCCCGAGGCCGCCGAGTGAGTCTTCAAAGGCCCACAAGGAAGCCGTGCCGTGTCGTTGCGTTCGCGCTCGTGGCGGCGCTCGCGACCGTCTGCATGCGGCCCGTTTCAGCGGCCTCGCCGAACGTCGATGAGGTTGTCATCGGCGGCCTCGAATGGCTGGCGGCAAAACAATCTCGCCGTGGGAGCTGGTCGGCGAACGAAGGCCGCTACCCCACCGCCATCACGGCGCTTGCGGGCACGGCGCTGCTCATGGAGGGGTCGACCGCGTCCCAGGGACGCTATGCCGATTCGATTCGCCGTGCCGTGGACTACCTCATCGGCCGGGCCCGGCCCAATGGCCTGATCGGCGAACCGATCCGTGACGATCAGACCGGTGACGACCGCTATACCTACGGCCACGGCTTCTCGATGCTCTTTCTCTCGCAGGTGCTCGGCGAGGAAGAGGACGAGCGGCGGCGGGAAGAGCTCGTGGGCGTGCTCACGCGGGCGGTCGAGTTCTCGGGCCGGGCCCAGACAAAAGACGGCGGCTGGGGTTATGTGAGCGCCAAGGATGGCAACGATTTTGACGAGGGCTCCACCACGATCACCCAGGTGCAAGGTCTCCGCAGTTGCCGCAATGCCGGCATCCCTGTGCCACGGGAAATTATCGACAAGGCGATCGCCTACATCCACGCCTGCACGCTGCCCGACGGCGGCGTGCAATACAGCTCGAAGGGAGGCGGCGGCCGGCCGGCGATCTCCGCAGCGGCCATCGCCTGCCTCTTCAATGCCGGTGAGGAAGACGACACCCATGTGCCGCGGATGCTCGGCTATGCCGAGAAGCATCTCGGCAACATCGCCAACACGAGTTTTGGCCATTGGCATTACGCGCATTTCTATTACGCGCAGGTGATGTATCGGGAGGGTGGCCGGAAATGGGAGAGCTACCGGGGCGAGGTGGAGCGTCGGCTGGTCTCGGAGGCGCACCGCGACCGCACCGGCTATTCCTGGTCTCAGGGCTACATCGGCGACGTCTATACCACCGCCACCAACCTCATCATCCTCCAGCTCGACAAGGGCACGCTGCCCATCTATCAGCGCTAAGGCGGGAGCGGCACCAGCCCCGCCATGGAGTCATCTCTTCCAAGGCTTGAAGCTCGACGAGATGACGAGCCTCTTCGACGTTCGCGAACGCAGGACGAATTCGTCTATGGAATTGCTGGCCGAAAACATGGGCCTGACCGATTGAATTCAACAAAGCGAGCGACACAAAAGGCCCCCGCGGCGGCCATTTCTTGACAGTCCGCTGCGTGAGGTGTACTTTCGCGCCGAAGTGTGCGTGAATCCGGGGGCCTCAAGGCGTTGCTCCGGGCTTGGGCACCATTCGTGTTCACGCAGGATTGCCACCATCAGGATTGCCACCATGACGCCCTTCTCGGTTGGTTCCATGTTTCGTCGTGCTTTTGGCGAGCGCCGCAAGGTGAGGCTGGTTCGGCGGCGACCGCGACTGGGCCTCGAGCGTCTCGAGAACCGGCTCGCGCTGGCGGTTACGAGTTTCTCGTTGGGTGTGCTCACCGTCGATTTGAACGCCGCGAGCGAAGCTTTCACTCTGAGCAACGACGGCACTGACATCACGCTCGCGAGCAATAATCCGATCACGGGCGCCGGCGCGTCATTCACCACGGCAAGCGTCAACAGGATTGTCTTCTCGGACACCGGTGCCCTGGCAGGCCAGTCGCTTGCGTTCAATGTCGGCACGGCCCTGACGCTCTCCGGCGGATTGCTGAGCACCGCTGTCGAGACGGTCACGTTCAATAACGCGATCACGGCGACCGGTGCGTCGGACATCGACGTGACGTCCCCGCAGAACATCATCGTCAGTGCCAACCTCACCGGTGGCTCGGGCGGCCTTTCGCTCTCGGCCAACCAGCAGCTCACGCCCACCATTGGAAACTTCATCGGCGTGAACGTGAGCGGCGCGACCATCACCACGACGGGCAACGGCAACGTCAGCGTGACCGGCCGCGGCGGCGACACCAGCTTCCTCAACCACGGCGTGCTTGTGCAAAGCGCAGGTCAAATCACGGCGGGCGGCAGTGGCACGGTCACGGTCACCGGCACCGGCGGTGCGGGCAGCGGCGGCTTCAACTACGGCGTCTACGTCGACGGCGCGAGCGCGCAAATCACCTCCAGCGGCGGGGCGGTGCTGGTCGAGGGGATCGGCGGCGGAGCGGGATCGAGCAGCGACAACTTTGGCGTCTTGGTCGATTCCGCGGGCGTGATCACCAGTGCCGGGATCGGCGCCAGCGTCACCGTCACTGGCCAAGGGGGCAATACCGGCGGAACCGGCGGCTTCAACTACGGCGTCCACGTCAACGGCGCGAGCTCGCAAATCACCTCCAGCGGCGGAGCGGTGCTGGTCGGGGGGATCGGCGGCGGAGCGGGATCGAGCAGCTTCAACCATGGCGTGAACGTCATTTCCGGCGTGATCACCAGTGCCGGGACCGGGATCGGCGCCAGCGTCACCGTCACTGGCCAAGGGGGCAATACCGCCGGAACCGGCGGCAATAACTACGGCGTCCACGTCGACGGCG
>ENA-ORBV01000799-ORBV01000799.1-microbial-mat-metagenome-genome-assembly--contig:-NODE-799-length-71648-cov-5.653100_pt1 | contig 71648 bp, 64 predicted proteins | sample MGYA00237777_ERZ505514 | MGnify/ENA primary metagenome ERZ505514 (study PRJEB26160, sample SAMN06269048) | microbial mat metagenome | isolation source: Oligotrophic lake microbial mat | place...
CATGAGGAAACGCCGGGCCGCCCCAAGTTTCCTCGCACCCCCTCGGGGGGCCTGGCGAAGCCAGGGTTGGGGGCCATCTCAGCTCGGTTGCAGGATATGGATTGCGCGCGTCGCGACCCAGTCGCGGGTCCGCTGCGCATACGCAACCATATGCGGCGCCGCCACGTGCGCCTGGAGTGCGTCCAGGTCCGCCCACTTCTCGATCACCATGAAACTGTCCGCGCCGCAGCGAGCCTGGAACGCAGGCCCATCGTCGAGATCGACGGCCGCCGCGTACTCGATGCACCCGGCCTCCTCAAGCACCGCTGGCACGTTGGCGCGAAAGGCCTCGAGCAACCGCGACCGTTGTCCTGGTTTGGCGGTGATGACGGCGATCACATGAATCATGGCACTGGGCTCCTGGTGATGGGTTACAGGGAACAAAAACCCCCAGCCGGGACTGCAGCGATCACGGCACGGAGCGGCAAGAATACCACCGCCACCCCAGCCGTGGGCCCCGCCGGGTCTACAACAGCAGACTGCCGAAATGGCGCGCAAACGCCTGCGTCGTCGCCGGGTCCAGCCGCTGGCCGATGAACACCTCGATACCTCGCAGCAAGGCACGCAACTCCTGCGGATTGCGACAACGGACAATGGCCTCGCAGATCGGCTGGGCCGGTTCGCCCAGCCGGTTGTGCACGAACCGCGCCACCTGCGCACGTGTCTCTTCAAACGCCTGCACATGGGTGGCCGGCCGCTCAGGCTCCAATGGCGCGGGCGCCGAGAAGCCCGGTGCGGCTGCTCGCGCAAGCGGCACCGGATCGCCCTGTGGCGTGACCAGACCCAGCCCGACCAGACGATCCAGCGCAGGCTCGAGTTCGCCCACCCGGACAAAAGCGCCCAGGTCATTCACGGTCTTGTGACCATCCAACAGAATCAGCAGCCGCCGCTCGACCGTCGATAGACGCGGGCTGCGGTGGCTGACCTCGTCGCGACCCGCTTCGGTCTTGGCCATGCGCGTGCCGGGTTCGATCATGGCCTGTCGTCTACAGTGCCTGCGCCAGGCGCGTGATGCCTTCGGCAATCTTCGCGTTGTCCGCCGTCGCAAAACTCAGGCGCAGGCTGGAGGCGTCAGGCTGCTGGGGAAAAAATGGCGCGCCGGGCACGAACGCCACCAACTTGTCGATGGCGCGCCGGGCAAATGCGGCTGCATCGCGGCCTTGCGTCAGGCGGGCCCAGAAAAACATGCCGCCCTGTGGCTCGTTGAAAGTGATCGCGTCGCCGAGCTCCTGGCGCAGGCCGCGCGCCATCACGCGCGCGCGCTCGGCATAGGTGCTGCGCACCCGATCGAGCGTCGGAGCCAGCCGGCCCAGGCTCAGGTAATGCGCTGCGATGGCCTGGCTCAGGTTGCTGGTGTGGGCGTCGCTGAACTGCTTGCACATGGTGGCGCGCGCCAGCAGCTCGGACGGCGCAATCAACCAGCCCACCCGCAGGCCCGGGCTCAGGATCTTGCTGAAACTGCCGCAGTGCGCCAGCCAGGGCCGGCTGCCTGGAACCTCGTCGCTCAGTGCCAGCAGACTGGGCGGGGGCGGCGCGCCGAAATACAGTTCGCCATAGGGGTCGTCCTCGACCACCAGCGTACCGGTGCGCGCGGCGATCTCGAGCACCCGCCTGCGCCGCTCCAGGCTCAGCGTCGCGCCACTCGGATTGCCGAACGTCGGAATCAGGTACACCAGCCGCGGCCTGTGTTGCTCGATGAGTTGCTCCAGCACGTCGACCCGGACACCATCGGCATCGATCGGCGCACCGATCAGGTCTGCTCCGTACAGGCGAAAACACTGGATCGTGGCCAGGAAGGTCGGCGCCTCGACGATCACCTTGTCCCCGGGCGAGATCATGGTCTTGCCGATCAGGTCCAGCGCCTGCTGGCTGCCCGTGGTGACGATCAACCCGTCCGGCGCCACAACCGCGCCCTTGGCCGCCATGAATACCGGCAGCGCCTCGCGCAACGGGCCATAACCCTCGGTCGCGCCGTACTGCAACACGGCTGCGGCATGTTGCGACAGGACCGCATCGGCCGACATGCGGATACCCTCGGCATCGAACAGGCCGGGGTCGGGAAAACCGCCGGCGAAACTGATGATGCCGGGTTTGCCCAGCAGCTTGAACAGTTCCCGGATGGCCGAGGTCTCGACATTGTGGAGGCGGCTGGCAAATTCCATGGCGGCAGGGACTCGGACGACAAAGACCCTATTGTGGCAAGACCGGGGCCGTCATGGGAATCGGTCAGAATGGCGCACGGGCCGAAAACGTCGGCGCCCGCACCCTATAGGAGCCGCGATGTCCGATATTGCCGATCTGTTCAAGACCGTTGCCTTGCCGGTCATGCCGGAAGTGGGCCTGGCCCTGATCAACACGCTGGACCAACCCAGAACCTCGCTTGACAAGATCCAGTCCCTCATTACGCACGATGCGACGCTCAGCGCCAAATTGCTGGCGCTGGCCAACAGCGCCGCCTTCGGACTGCCGCGCAGGGTCGAAACCCTGGAACACGCGGTCAAGCTGGTGGGCCTGTCCCGGATCCGGACGATGGCCCTGTCGGCATGCCTGCACAACGCATTCGCGATGCCCGAGGGCATCGAAAGCACCGGGTTCTGGCGCCACAGCACGGACTGCGCCGGGTACGCCCAATGGCTTGCGACCGGGCTCGAAGCCCGGCTCGCGGTCGACAGCCACAACGCGTGGCTGGTCGGCCTGATGCTGCGCCTGGGCGAATTGATCATCGGCCATGCCCGCCCCGAGGCCATGGCAGAGATCGAGAAGACGCCGTGTGCCCCGGGCGAACGCTGGCAGCGCGAGCGCGCCGCCGTCGGTTTCGACGAGGGCGAAATCATGGCCGAACTTGCGCGGCAGTGGAACTTCCCGTCCAATTACGTGCACGCGCTGCTGCTGGCGTGCGCGCCCCTGGCAGAAAAGCCGATCACGCCGCTCGCCGCCGTCGTGCATCTGGGCAGCCTGCTGGCCGACCAGCCCGACGCCAATGCCGGTGCCATCGAAACCCTGCCAGTGCCGGTGATGGACGCGTTGGCGCTGAAATACGGCTGGATGAAATCGACGTTTCCGGAATCGGCAGGCTTCATCAACCTCACGCAGGCCGGCTGACCCATCGACAACAGCCGCCCTAGAATGCAGCCTTGGCCGACGCGGCGTGCGTTTTTTGCGTTCCGTGGCAACGCCAAATGGAGCTGACATGACCACTGGCGCTCTTGCCGAGCTGATGCAATACACCCAGGCCCACAGCGGTGCGTCCGGCACTCGGATGTCTGAATTCGCGTTGGCCTATTTCGACAGCGCGGACCCGCATGAAACAGCGGCACGCGGACCAGCCACGTTATTTGCCATCGCGCACGCGCACTGGCGGCTGCTCGAGGCGGCGCGGGCTCCCGACACGGCACGCATCCGGGTGTTCAATCCGACGCTGGCGGAGGACGGCTTTGTCAGCGACCATACCGTGATCCAGATCGTGCATGCCGACATGCCGTTCCTGGTCGACTCGGTGACGATGGCGGTCAACCGCAGCGGTCGCACCGCGCACTGGATCGTGCACCCGCTGATGGCCGTCACCCGCGACGACAACGGCCTGGCCACGCAGATCCGGCGCGTGCCAGCCGACCGCGCCAGTCGCAAGGCCGCCGCCGTGGAGTCGCTGATCACCGTCGAATGCGACCGCATCGTGCCCGAGGCCGACCGCAATGCACTGGCGTTGGAATTCAAGCGGGTGCTTGGCGACGTGCGCCACTCGGTGCAGGACTGGCAGGCCATGCTGGCGCGGCTGAACGAGGTCTGCGAGGAGGCGGCCCGATCGTCGCTGACCGACGCCAGCAAGCACGAGGGCATCGCCTTCCTGCGCTGGCTCGAAGACCGTCACTTCACCTTCCTGGGTACGCGCGACTACGATCTCAAGCGCAATGGCGACAAGGCGTCGCTGATCGCGCGGCCCGAGTCGGGCCTGGGCATCCTGCGCGGCCCGGCGAACACCACCGAAACCCATCTTCCACCGGAAGCAGTGGCCCTGATCGACACCGACGAACTGGTGCTGGTCATCAAGGCCATGACCCGCTCCACGGTGCACCGCCCGGCCTGGCTCGACTACATCGCCGTCAAGCGATTCGACGATCAGGGACAGGTGGTCGGCGAGACCCGGTTCCTGGGCCTGTACACCTCCACCGCCTACTCCGTCTCGATCGAAGAGATTCCGCAGGTGCGCCAGCGTGCAGTTCAGGTGATGGCGCTCGCTGGTGTGGTTCCCGAGAGCCATGCGGCCAAATCGCTGCAGTCGATCCTGGAGGTCTACCCACGCGACGAGCTGTTCCAGATCGACACCGACACGCTGGCCGAACACGCGATCGGCATCCTGCGGCTGCAGGAGCGCCAGCGCACTCGGCTGTTCCTGCGCCGCGACCCGTTCGGCCGCTTCACGTCGGCGCTGGTATTCGTGCCGCGCGACCGCTACAACACCGAACTGCGGGTCAAGGTGGGCCAGGAGCTGATGGCCGTGCTCGATGGCGAGTCGCTCGAATTCACGCCCATGCTCACCGACAGTCCGCTGGCACGCATCCATTACCTGGTCCGGGCCCGCAAACGGGCTCCGACAACGGTCAACCTGGCGGCGCTCGAGGCGCGGGTCGAGAAACTCGCCCAGCGCTGGGAGGACCACTTCACCGCCGAACTGCTGCGCGCGCTCGGCGAAGGCCAGGGCCTCGTGCTGGCCAACCGATTCGCAGCCGCCTTCCCTCTTGCGTACCGGGAGCATTTCTCCGCCGCGGTGGCGGCCGAGGACGCCGGCATGCTGGTGGGCCTGACACCCGAGGAGCCGCTGATCGTCCGGCTGTATCGCCCGCTCAACGCGCCGGCGGGGCTGCTGCGATTCAAGATCTACAACCGGTCGAAAGTGGCGCTGTCCGATTCGCTCCCCCTGCTCGAGAACATGGGGGCGCGCGTGCTCGACGAACACCCCTTCGACATCGGCAGCGAAGATCTGTGGATCCACGACATCGGCCTGCAGGTGCCCGCGCAAACCGAATTGTCGGCAATCAAGCTGCGCTTCGAATCCCTGTTCGCGCAGGTGTGGTGCGGCGCAGTGGAAAGCGACAACCTGAACAAGCTGGTGCTGGTCAGCGAACTCGACGCTCGCCAAATCAGCGTGTTGCGCGCGTACACCCGCTATTTCAAGCAGCTCGGTTTCGCATTCAGCCAGAACTACATCGAAGATGCCTTGATCCGCAACGCGGCTATCGCACAGGACATCATCGCCCTGTTCCAGACCCGGTTCGACCCGCAGCTCGCGGGTGACCGCGATCAACGGCAGGCCGAGCTCGAGCGACAGCTCGAGGACAGCCTGTCGGCGGTCGCAAGCCTGGATGACGACCGCATCCTGCGCCAGTTCTTCGCCAGCATCCGCGCCACCGCCCGCACCAATGCCTGGCAGCGGGTCTCTTGCGGCGCACCCAAGCCCTACCTGTCGTTCAAGCTCAAGCCGCGCAAGCTTCCGGGTGTGCCCGAGCCCAAGCCGGCATTCGAGATCTGGGTCTATTCGCCCAGGCTCGAAGGCGTGCACCTGCGCGGCGGCAAGGTCGCGCGCGGCGGCCTGCGCTGGTCCGACCGGCGCGAGGATTTCCGCACCGAGGTCCTGGGGCTGGTCAAGGCGCAGCAGGTGAAGAACACCGTGATCGTGCCGGTGGGATCCAAGGGTGGTTTCGTGCTGAAGAAGCCGCCGGCAGCCGGCGACCGGGAGGCGCTGATGGCCGAAGGCATCGCCTGCTACCGCATGTTCCTGTCCGGATTGCTCGACATCACCGACAACGTGGTCAAGGGTGCGGTCGTGCCTCCGCCCGACGTGGTACGCCACGACGAGGATGATCCCTACCTGGTGGTGGCGGCAGACAAGGGCACGGCCACGTTCTCCGACATCGCCAATGCGGTGTCGCAGGATTACGGGTTCTGGCTCGGCGATGCATTCGCTTCCGGCGGCTCGGTCGGCTACGACCACAAGAAGATGGGCATCACCGCGCGCGGGGCCTGGGAGTCGGTCAAGCGGCATTTCCGCTCCATGGGCATCAATACCCAGACCACCGAGTTCACCGTGGCGGGCATCGGCGACATGTCCGGCGACGTGTTTGGCAACGGCATGTTGCTGTCGCGCAAGATCCGGCTGCAGCTCGCGTTCGACCACCGGCATGTCTTCATCGACCCCGAGCCGGATGCCGAGCGCTCCTGGCAGGAGCGCAAGCGGCTGTTCGACCTGCCGCGCTCGAGCTGGGACGACTACGACAAGAGCCTGATATCGGAAGGCGGCGGTGTCTACCCGCGCACGGCCAAGTCGATCAAGCTCAGCGCACAGGCCCGTGCCCTTCTCGGCACCGAGGCCACCGAGATGGCCCCCAGTGACCTGTTGCGCGCCATGCTGCTGGCGCCGGTGGACCTGCTGTACAACGGCGGCATCGGCACCTATGTCAAGTCGAGCCACGAAACCCATGCCCAGGTCGGCGACAAATCCAGCGACGCGTTCCGGGTCGATGGCGCCGAATTGCGCTGCAAGGTGTTAGCCGAGGGCGGCAACCTGGGTGCCACCCAGCGCGGCCGGATCGAATTCGCGCAGGCTGGCGGGCGTATCTACACCGACGCGATCGACAACTCGGCCGGTGTCGACTGCTCCGACCATGAGGTCAACATCAAGGTCCTGCTGGGCCAGATCGTCGAGTCTGGCGACCTCACGCTCAAGCAGCGCAACGAACTGCTCGCGTCGATGACCGACGAGGTCGCGCAGCTGGTACTGCACGACAACTACTACCAGACCCAGGCGCTCGACATTGCCACGCACCGGCCGCTGTACCTGCTCGACGGCCAGCAGCGCCTGATGCAGTGGCTCGAGGGCGCAGGCCGGCTGAACCGGGCCATCGAATTCCTGCCCAGCGACCAGGAGATCGCGCAGCGCCGCGCGCGCAAGCAGGGCTTGAGCACGCCCGAGGGCGCGGTGGTGCTGGCCTACGCGAAGATGTCGGTGTTCGACGAACTGCTGGCCAGCAACCTGCCCGACGACCCGTACTTCAACCGCTCGCTGCAGGCCTATTTCCCCAAGGTGCTGAGTGAACGTTTCCCCGGCGCGGTGGACAACCATCCGCTCAAGCGCGAGATCATCGCGACCTACATCACCAACACCGTGCTCAACCGCACCGGCGCGACCTTTGTCAACTACCTGGCGGCTGAATCGGTGGCTACGGCAGCGGACGTCGTGCGCGCCTTCACACTGGCGCGAGAGGTATTCGATCTCGAGCGACTGTGGGACCAGATCGACGCGCTGGATTACAAGGTGCAGGCGCGGCTGCAACTGGACCTGCTCAGCAAGCTGACCGCGATCGCACAGCGCGCATCGCGCTGGATGATGCGCGCGCGTTCGGACAACACCGACCTGCCGGGCCTCATCAGCCGGTACCAGCCTGGCGCCGCCGCCATGCGAGCCCAGTTGCAGGACTGGCTGCCCGATGGTGGGCGTGCGAGCTGGCAGGCGGCATCGGACACCTTGTGCGAGGCTGGCGTGGAGCCGGCACTGGCCCAGGACCTCAGCGCGCTGGAGTTCATCTTCCCGGCGCTGGACCTGGTCAACCTGGCCCAGAGCGCGGACACGACACTGGAGACCGCGGCGCGCACCTATTTCGATGTCGATGCCGAACTCCGCTTGACCGCCTGGCGCACCGAGATCAACCGGCTACCCACCGAAACCCTGTGGCAGACCCAGGCCCGCGGCAGCGCGCGTGACGACGTCTACTCCATCGCCAGCCAGATCACGCTGGGCTTGCTGTCGCGCAAGGAGGGCATTGCCGACTGGCGGCAACGCCACGGCGCGGCCATCCGCCGGCTCAACAACCTGCTGTCGATGGTGGCGACCCAGGCGGCGGACCTGGCGCCGGTGTCGGTGGCGATGCGCGAATTGCGCCAGCTCGCCTGAACCGTCGATGCCACCTCCAAGCACCCGCACGGCGGGTCACGTCAGTGCCTTCGGAGCGGCCGGGCGGCTGACATGTGGCCCCCACGCTCACTGCGTTCGCTGCCCCCCGAGGGGGCCGTCAGTGCCTTCGGAGCGGCCGGGCGGCACTGACATGCAAAAACCCCGGACACGCCACCCGTGAACAAGCAGGCCATCGAGGGCTTTTTCCGTACGCTGCAGGCAGCCAATCCGATGCCGGTCACCGAACTGGAATACACCAGCGTATTCGAGTTGCTGACCGCGGTCCTGCTGAGCGCGCAGGCAACTGACAAGAGTGTCAACAAGGCCACGCGAAAGTTGTTCCTGGTCGCCAACACGCCATCGAAAATGCTGGCCCTGGGCCTGGCAGGCCTGGAGCAGCATATTCGCAGCATCGGCCTGTACCGCGGCAAGGCGCGGCATCTGTTGCAAACCTGCGCGATGCTGGTCGAACACCATGACGGCCAGGTTCCACGCACCCGTGAACTGCTCGAAGCGCTGCCGGGCGTCGGCCGCAAGACGGCCAACGTGATCCTGAACTCGGCCTTCGGCGAGGCCACGATCGCGGTCGACACCCACCTGCTGCGGCTGGGCAACCGCACCGGATTGGCGCCCGGCAAGACACCCCTGGACGTCGAGCGTGCGCTGCTGCGCCGTGTCCCGCCCCATTACCTGGTCAACGCGCATCACTGGCTGATCCTGCATGGCCGTTATGTCTGCGTGGCGCGCCAGCCACAGTGCGATCGCTGCGCAGTGCGGGCCTACTGCGACTATCCAGCCGCCGGTGGCCGCCGCGGCGGTGCGACGCAGCAAGTGCCCGACCCGAACGACTGATCCGACCGCCTGATACTGGCCGGCATAATCGAAACATGAACACCGGCTCTCCCGTTCCATTCGTGGATCCCCGCACGATCGTCTTGCTGACCGGCGTCATGGGCGGCCTGATGGCGATCGTGCTCTATTTCCTGCAACGCAACTACCCGCCGTCGGTCAAGGGCCTGCGGTACTGGACGGCCGGCACCGCAACCTTGTTCGCCGCTGGCCTGACAGCGGCCACGCGCGGCCTGACGCCCGATCTGTTGTCGATCACGCTGGCCAACCTGCTGGTCTTCTCCGGTGTGTACCTTCAACTGGTCGGCAGTGAGCATTTTTTCGGGCAGAAACCCCGCTACTGGCCACGCTACCGCCTGATCGGCATGCTGGTCCTGGTGTCGGGCTGGTTCACCATCGTCGAGCCGCAATACTTGCCGCGGCTGATGATCTCCATCTTCGTCATGTCCTGGTTGTTCTCGGCTCACGCACTGCTGATCCTGCGCCACGGCGGTCGCAGTTTCGCCTACCGATTCACCCTGTTCGTGCTGGTATGCGCCCTGCTCAGCCAGGTGATGCGATTTGCCACAGCCTGGTTTCTTCCGACGGGTACCGGCATCCTGGACACGACGCCGCAGAACTTGATCTACATCATCAGTTACCCTTTCCTGATGTTGTTGCTGGCCATCAGCCTGGTGCTGATGGCCACCGACAGGGTGCGTGCCGAGTTCGAGCACCTGGCGTCGCACGACTCGTTGACCAACGCACTGACCCGACGCAACCTGACCGATGTCTGCCAGCAGGAACTCGAACGCTGCAAGCGCCATGGGCGCACCATGTCCATCCTGCTGATCGACATCGACCACTTCAAGTCCGTCAACGACAACTTCGGCCACCAGGCCGGCGACCGGGTGCTGGTGCAGTTCGTCTCCGCTGTCACCACCTTGCTGCGGCGCGCCGACGCCATTGGCCGGCTCGGGGGCGAGGAGTTCGTCGTCGTGTTGCCGGAAACTCCGACCGAAGTCGCGCTGATCGTCGCCGAACGGATCCGGGCCAAGGTTCGCGAACTGGACGATCCGGCCCGGTTCACGGTCAGCATCGGCGTCGCCACCAACCGGCCAGGCACCGATTCGGTCGACGCGTTGATGGCGCGTGCCGACCGGGCGATGTACCAGGCCAAGGAACAGGGTCGCGACCAGGTGGTGTTGGGCTGAACGAGGCGCACGCGGCCGGCAGCGCAGCGACGACTTGCTGCTGACCGCTCCCCCTGCTCGCACGGGCGACGACGACCGAGCGGAAGACCGCCGTCGCCAGCGCCGCCCCCCGCACGATGGCGCAGATCCGGACACGATTCGTCGCGCCGCGACAAGCATGGCGACCGGCCTGTCCGTGCAGCGGTCATTCCCGAGCACCGACCCCAGGCGCGCCAGCCTGATGCACCACGCCAAGCAGTTCGCCATGTCGCGCGGTCTGCGCGGGCCAGTCAGCGGCACGATGGACGGACCGGATGCCGCGTGCCAGCAGCGTGACCGCCGACATCACGCCGGCATGGGTGATCCATACCGGCGCCGTGGTGCCGGCGCGCGCCTCATCCCAGACCTGCGCGACCCGATGCATCAGGTCCTGCACACTCTCGGCCCCGCCGAATCGGTGCTGGTCAAATTGCGCGGTCCACGTGTCGAAGGCAGCCTTCGGAATGGCGTCCCAGCGCCAGCCCTCCCAGCAACCGAAATCCATTTCAGCGATACGCGGCTCGATGCGCAGCACCAGATCGGACCGGGCCGCCGATACGGCCTGCGCCAGCACCAGGCACCGCTGCAGCGGCGAACTGCGCACTTCAGCGCCCGGCGGCAGCCGATCCGCCAGCATGGCGCCGATCTGCGCCGTGTGCTGCGGATCCGCTGCAACATCGGTGGCGCCGTAACACACGCCGGCGGCGACCAGGGGCCGGCCATGGCGCACCAGCCACAAGGTTGGTGTCGCGCCAGCGTCGGTGGTGCCCATCTGTGGCGGCATCACAGCGCCAACACCAGGCCCAGGTAGAACAGCAGCTCGCACAGTTGCTGTGTCGCCCCCAGGCAGTCGCCGGTGAAGCCCTGCAAGCGGCGCTGGAACCAGCGCCATAACCACAGGCACATCAGCGCGGCGGCGGCCAATGGCCATGCCAGCGGCATGCCGGGCACGCAAATGGCAACCAGCAACAGTGCAGCCAGCGTCCAGAGCAAGGCCACGAACAGACTGCCGGACGCGATCTGGTCGGCCAGTGGCTTGGATTTGGAACGCCCCTCATCGCCGACATGGCGCATCGTGCGCACCAGCACCAGCGGGAAGAAGCGCGACACCACATGCGCGGCAAACAGGCTCCAGGGCAGCAGCGCAGGCGCCTGCGACCACAACAAGGCCAGCAAGGCCAGCTTGAGCATCACCACCAGCAGCAGGGCCAACGCGCCGAACGCGCCGATGCGCGAATCCTTCATGATGTCGAGCGCACGTGCGCGATCCAGACTGCCCCCAAGCCCATCGACCACGTCAGCCAGTCCGTCTTCGTGAAATGCCCCGGTCAACAGGACACTGGCCAAGGTCACCAGCACCGCGGCCACCAGCCCGGCCATCGGCAGCGGCGGCAACGCCCATTGCAACGTGGCGGCAAGGGCTGCGCAAAATCCGCCGACCAGCCAGCCGATCCCCGGGAAATGCGCAGCGCTGGCGCGCAGCATGGCCGGGCTGAAGCCGACCCAGTCCGCCAGCCGCCCGGTGACCGGGACCCGGGTAAAAAATTGCAGCGCCAGCAGGTAATGGCGCAGGAACATCCGCATATGGCAGTCCGGCACTCAGGCTCTCAGCCCTGGGGCACTGATCGGCCAGCAACACCGGCCGACGCGAAGCTGGCCATGTCCCGCAGCAACAGGCTGGCCGATACCAGCAGGGGCCAGGCCAGCGCGGCACCCGATCCCTCCCCCAGGCGCAGGCCGAGATCGAGCAGCGGTGCGACCTGCAGGTGCTGCAACATCAGCGCATGGCCACGTTCATCGGAGCGGTGCGCGAATACGCAGCGTTGCAACACCGCCGGCGCCAGGGCATGGGCCACCAGCACGGCCGCACCCGCGATAAATCCGTCGACCAGCACCACCCTGCGCTCGAGCGCAGCCTGCAGCACGGCACCCACCATGCTGGCGATCTCGAAACCACCGAACGCCTCCAGCGCGGCCAGCGGCGCGACCGCGTCGGCATGGCGTTGCAGCACCTGCCCGAGCACGGCGGTCTTGCGGGCAACGGCCGGCTCGTCCAGCCCGGTGCCGGCGCCGGTGCATTGGCGGATATCGGCGCCTGACAGGCGCGCCAGCAACAGGGCTGCCGCCGAGGTATTGCCGATACCCATTTCACCCAGCAGCACCACGTTGCCCGGCAGTGCACGCACGACCTCCCGCCCGTTGGCGATGGCCTGCAGGCACTGCGCGTGCGTCATCGCGCGCTGCTGCGTGCTGTCCGCGGTGCCGCAGGCGATCTTGCGCACCAGCAGCCGCGGCTTTCCGGGTGCAGGCGGCGGGCGCGACGCAAAGTCATGGGCCACGCCGCAGTCGATGACCGTCAGATCGATGCCATGCTGGCTCGCCAGAACACTCACCGCTGCCCCGCCGGCCAGGAAGTTCTCCACCATCTGCCAGGTCACGTCACGGGGATACGCCGACACGCCCTGGCGCGCCAGTCCGTGGTCGGCGGCAAACACCAGCAGTTGGGGTCGCACCAATTGGGGCTGGGACTGTCCAAGAATCTCGCCGAGGCGGCGTGCCAGGGTTTCGATACGGCCCAGCGACCCGACGGGTTTGGTCTTGTGGTCGAGCCGGTGCTGCAAGGCTTCGCTCAGCACGATGTCGGTGATGTCCGGCACATGCGCAACGATGTGCAGCTCCCGGGGGTCTGGGACACGGGCGTCGGATCCGGGTGTCATGGATGCGGCGCAATCATCATCAGTCGTCGCGGGCCAGCGCAACCCATTGTCCGGCCACCGGCACGATGGCGATCCGGTGGTCGAACACCTGCTCCAGCATGCGGTGGGTGGCTGTGTCGGCGCAGCGACCCTGGTGCCGCACCCGACCCTGGGCCACGATCAGCATCTCGTCGGCATGCAAGGCGAACGAGATTTCGTGCAACACACTGACAACGGTGCGTCCCTGCGCCAGCAGCTGGCGCACCAGGCGCAGCCAGTCGGACTGGTGCGGCGGATCCAGATTGGCCAGCGGTTCATCCATCAGCAGCACGTCGGCCTGCACCGCCAGCGCCCGCGCCAGCAGCACCCGCTGGCGTTCGCCGCCCGACAGTTGACCCAGCGTACGCAAGCGCCAATCCCAGGCCTGGGTGGCGCGCAGGGCCTGCTCCACCGCCTGGGCGTCGGCCGGGCTCGGACCCGCCAGCCAGGCCTGGTGCGGCAATCGACCCAGCATGACCACGTCCCAGACGAGCAGGTCGTCGCCGCTCGATTCGTTCTGGCCCAGCCAGGCCATGCGCTGCGCCCGCAAACGCGCCGGCACGATGGACATCGGATCACCCAGCAGATGCACCTGCCCGGAATGCGGAATCAGCTGCGCCAGCGCCTTGAGCAGCGTCGACTTGCCAGCGCCGTTGGGACCGACGACGCTGGTCCAGCGTCCCCGCGGCAGCGTCAGGTCGATGCCGTGCAACACCGGCAAGCGTCCCAGTTGCGCATGCAGACCGTGTGCCTGCAAGGCCGATGTGGATGAAACGAGGGTGGCCACCAGCCTATCCTCCTGGAACGCTGCTGCGCCGGTGCATCAGCCATAACAGGTAACCACCACCCAGCACGGCGGTCAACACGCCCACCGGCAGTTCCTGCGGCGCGATCAGCGAACGAGCCAGGGTATCGGCTGCCAGCAGCAACAGGCCGCCCATCAGGCTGGCCAGCCACAGGAAACGCCGGTGCGTCGTGCGCACGATCGAGCGCACCAGATGGGGCGCCGCCAGCCCGACGAAGGCGATCAGGCCAGTCTGGGCCACCGCCGCGCCGGTAGCCAGCGCCAGCGTGGCGACCAGCGCAACCCGGGCCCGCGGCAGCGGCAAGCCCAGGCTGGCGGCGGTCGCCTCGCCCAACGACAGGCCGTCCAGCACCCGGCTCAATGCGATGGCCAGCGGTGCGCACAGCAGCCAGACCATGGCCATCACGGCGCAGGCCGACCAGCCGACGAATGCGGTGCTGCCCAGCATGAAGGCCTGCATCGACAACATCACTTCCGGCTGCATCATCATGACCAGCGAGCCGAGCGCACCCAGCACCACACCCACCACGACACCGGCGAGCAGCAGCCGCATCGTCTGGTGCACGCCCCGCGCCAGCGTCAGTGTCAGGAACACCGCGCCGGTGGCGCCAACGAACGCGGCACCGGTCAGGCCCAGCCGGGGTAGCCAGGCACCGGCATAAGGCGTCGCGCTCATCGCCACCAATGCCACGGCGACGCCGAGCGATGCGCCCGACGCGCTTCCCAGCAGGTACGGGTCGGCCAGCGGGTTGCGGAACAGGCCTTGCGCGATCGCACCCGCCAGGCCGAGCAGGGCGCCGGCCAGCCACGCGCCCAGTGCGCGTGGTGCCCGGATGTCACGGATGATCTGCAATGCCACCGGGTCGTCGCGCAGCGTGGTCAGGCTTTCCAGGCCGGTACTGCCAATGGCGGCGGCCAGCAGCAACAGCAGGCACGAGAGCGCCAGCAAGGCGCCTGCCACCACCGAGGGCCATCGCGCCTGCTGGCGCAACGCGAAATCGGGCTGAACCGTCACGGCAGGTGACTTATTACGCACCGGGCCATGGCATGCGCAGCCTCGGCGATACGCGGACCGGCCCGAACCATCACATCGGCCTGGGCCGGATCGAACACGCAGACCCGCTTTTCGGCGATGGCGCGCATCCGCGCCCAGCCTGGGCGCTGAACCATGCCGGTGAAGCTGGCGTCGCCGATCATGATCAGATCCGGATCGGCGCGCACGACGAATTCGGGGTTGATGCGCGGAAAGGGCCCCAGTGGCGCCGGCACGATGTTGGCAAGGCCCAGGCGCTGCAGCGTCTCGCCGATGAACGAGGACTCACCGGCAGCATAGGGCGCGGCGTTGACCTCGAAATACACGCGCTTGCCGCGTGCCGATGGCGGCAAGGACTGCGCCGCCGCGGCCACGCCGGACTCGATCGCACGCCACGCCTGCTGCGCCTGCGGCCCGGCATCGAGGACCCGGCCGAGTTGGTCCAGCACCCGGCGCACGTCGGCGTACCGCTTGGGCTCGAACGCCAGTACCACCAGGCCCAGCGACTCCAGGCGCGCGGGCACCGGCGAGGAGGTCGCCAGCAGAACCAGATCGGGGCGCAATGCCACGATGGCCTCGACGCTGGGGTCCATACCGCCGCCGACGCGCGGCAATTTGCGCACCGACTCCGGAAAATTGGAGTAGCGGTCCACGCCGACCAGGCGCTGGCATTGACCGAGCTGGCACACCATTTCAGTCAGCGAGGGATAGACACTGACGATACGCGCCGGCACGCCGGCAATGGTCACACGCACGCCACGGTCGTCGGTGATCTCGAGCGCACCGGCGCCAGCGCCGAAAAAAAGCAGGCAGCACACCAGCAGCATCGCCCGCACATTGAGCACCGGAATCCGGCACGCTGGCCAGCCCGAGGCGTTCGATCGCAGCGTTGCATCAACCATGGCGCTGCGCCCAGTCCATCACGATGCGGTGCAATTGTGCGGCGCCATCGGTCAGCGCAGCCGGGCCGGGCTGCAGAATGTCGGCGGACTTGATCTCGAAGATCTGCCGATCGCGCAGCGCGCGTACACCGGCCCAACCCGGCCGAGCCGCCACCGTCTCGGGACGGAACTTCTTGCCACACCAGGAGCCGATGATGATGTCCGGGTCGCGCCGCACGATCTCGTCGCGGTCGGCGATGATGCGGTCCCGCCCCATGGCCTGGCTGGCCAGCTCTGGAAAGCAGTCGTCGCCGCCGGCAATACCCGTCAGTTCCGAAACCCAGCGGATGGCGCTGATCGCCGGTTCGTCCCACTCCTCGAAATACACCCTGGGCCGGCGCGCCAGTGCCGCAGCCGCAGCGCGCATCGAGTCGAGCCCGGCGCGCATCGCGGTCATCTGCTCCAGCCCCGCCTGCGCCTGTCCGACCATCGCGGCGACCTGGTACATCATCGAGAAGATCGACTCCACGCTGCGCTGGTTGAACACCGTCACCTGCACCCCGTGCCGGATCAAGGCCGACGCGATGTCGGCCTGCAGGTCGGAGAAACCGAACACGCAGTCGGGCTCAAGCGCCAGGATCTTGTCGATCTTGGCGGTCAGGAAGGCGCTGACCCGCGGCTTTTCCTGGCGGGCCCGGCGCGGCCGCACGGTGTATCCGGAGATGCCGACGATGCGGTGCTCCTGTCCGAGGAGATACAACCACTCGGTGGTCTCCTCGGTCAGGCACACGATGCGCTGCGGGCCCAGCGCGTGGCCATCGGTGGTGGGTATCGCTTCAGCCATCGGCATCACAAGTGGTCTACAACCCCAACACAGGCGTCCAGGTCACACCCACATACAAGCTGCGCGGAGTCTGGTTGTATTGGTTGGCGGTCTGGTACCGTTTGTCGGTCACATTGTCCAGACGTCCCTTGAGCACCCACTCCCGCGACAACTGGTACGACAGCGACATGTCCAGTACCGAGTAGGCCGCCAGCCTCGTATTTACCCCATCCGGGCGCTCACCGCTGTAGCGGAGGTTTCCGTCGAATCGCCATGGTCCCACCGGGTGGGACAATCCGAACGATGCCATTTGGCGGGCTCGCCGCCGCAAAGTCTGACCAGTGAGCTCGTCGGTCGGGTCCTGAACGGTCAGACTGGCCCGCAGGTCGGTATTGCCGATACGGCCTTTGTAGGACAACTCTGCGCCCTGGTTCCGGGTGCGGGCGATGTTGGCAAATGCAAATGTAGTGTTGTCGTAGACAAGCTGATCCGTGACCCGGGTGTCGAACAGGGTCACACGCGCGAGATGCCCAGCCTGTTCATATTGCAGGCCAAGCTCCTTGCTGCGCGCCTTCTCCGGTCGCAGCGCTGGATTGCCAAAACCCGGCGCAAACAGGTACCCCAGCGGCGGTGCATTGAAAGCGGTCGACAAATTGGCGATCAGTTTGACATGCTCGGTGACGGGTAGGCCATATCCGAGATAACCCGTGTTTTCCTGCAACGTGCCGACCGAATCATGGCGCACATTGAACTGGATATCTCCAGGTCCGACGCGGCCTTCGAGGCCGGCAAAAGCCGATCGGGCGTTGCGCCGCACGTCATAGGGACTGCCAAAAGCCGACGTGGTCGCGGCAACCGCACGTTGGCGTTGCAGTTCGAGCCCGGCCGTCGCCAACCAACCCGTGCCCAGATTCACGGTATTGACCCAGTTCAGCATCGTGACACGCGTGACAAACGAATCCGTCGAACCGAACACGCCGTCGTCGCGGCTGTTGCTCTTGTCCGACAACTCCCCCAGCGAAATGCGACTGCGCCAACGGCCCCAGGTGTTGTCCGTGAACACCGTCGATTGGCTCAATGTCGTCGTGGCTGTCTGAATGTCGGCGGGGGCACCGAACGCACTGTCGAACTCCAGATCGCCCTTCGAGCGCATGACCCGCAGACCGAAATTGTGGTCGTTCGACAACCGGTGGACCAGCGACAGGTTCACACTGGTATTGCGGTACCCGTCGGCGTCCGGGTTGGCACTGGGTTGCTGCGCCGTGTTGAGGGCCGAGAAGCCGTCTGTCTCGGTGCGGGACACCACCAGCCCCAGGGATGTCGCGCCCGCCGTCGCATTCACACTGCCCGACGCCTTGCGCGATGCCCGTGGCCCGAACTCCATGGACACGGCGGCCGACGGCGTCTGCGAGGCGCCGCGCGTGAAGATCTGGATCACGCCACCGATGGCACCTGAACCGTAGATGGCCGAGACGTTGCCACGGACGACCTCGACGCGCTCGATGTTGTCCAGCATCAGGTGTTCGAGGCTGGCAGCGCCAGAGGCGTCCTGCTTGTTGAGAGCAATGCCGTCAATCAGGATCAAGGTGTCGAGCGTGGGCGAACCGCGCACGAACAGGCTGGAGACGGCTCCCAGGCCTCCGTTCTGGGTGCGTTGCAGGCCTGCCTCACGCTCGAGCAAGGTGAACACATCGGTCGCCTGCGAGCGCACGATGTCTTCGCGATTGATGACGGTGGTGTGCGCCAAAGCGGCGCTGAGCAACTGAGGGCTGCGCGTGGCGGTTACCACGACCTCTGGCAGTACAGGGGTTGACGGCGATTGGGCAAACACAGGGAATGCAAAGGCGATAACAAGCGAAAACGCGCCAAAAAGCGCGAAGGAGCGGGACCTGAACATCATGGATGGACTCGATTGAAAACCCGGGCCGTCGTCCCCGACAGCTAATGGGCGCCGTGGCCGGCTGCAAGCAGCCGACCGCCTTGTTGGCCGGTATCCGGGCTGATGGAGCGACGACCATCGCCTTCCCAGACGCTTGTTCAGGGCATCCAGTGGCTGTGATGGCAGCGGGGTCCGAAGACCCGTCCACTTACCGTTGCGGGGGCAGCGCAGGTTAACCTTGCCGTTGCCGGCTTGGCCTCCTGCTTCCCGTTGAACTGCGGCATGCGAACCACACCGCGAGCACCAACCCGGTGATTCTATGCGACCAGCGGCAGGCTAACTCTACAATGCCGGCGTATGTCGAACCAGACCAAAATCGACCAGATCGCCGAGCGGGTGGAGCGATTGCTGGTACGCCACGCAGAATTGCAGCGCACCAACGTACTGCTCACGAGTCAGCTCGAGTCACTCACCAACGAACGTGATTCTCTGAAGTCGCGCCTGGGAGCGGCACGGGCCCGGGTTGACGCGCTGCTGGACCGACTGCCTGAAGCCGGCGTTGGCAACCACTCCAAAGATGCGTCATGAAGCAGCTTGAAGTCCAGATCATGGGCCAGAACTATCTGCTGGGCTGCCCGCTCGGCGGCGAAGGCCGCTTGCTGGAGGCGGTCGAGCGTGTCGATACCGCGATGTGCAAGATCCGCGACGCCGGCAAGGTGCGTGCGCGCGACCGCATCGCCGTGCTCGCCGCGTTGAACCTTGCATTCGACCTTGGCGAAAGCGGGGCTACTGCCGGCGCCGAACCGGCGCCGGCATCTGCATCGACCACGCAGACGACGCCCGACCTGGACACCGACGACAACGACAACACGATGCTCACTTCGCTACTCGACCGTCTCGACCGCGCACTGGGCGAAGACGGCCAGCTGATCTGAGCGGCAGGACCTGCGTTGCGTGGGCTTTTTCCCGTCATCGGATGCTGCCTGCCCCTACAATGACTTTGTCTGCAGTGTCCATCGGGCTTTTAATTCCTTGAACCAATGCTCTCGTAGCTCGGGCTTGGAAAATCGCCTGGCTGGTGTGATCATCTCGCGTCAGATGAACCCGACGCCAACGCTGACCTCGCCCACCTGAACCCCGGTTCAGGATGCGGCTCGGTGGCCTCTGCAGGCACCCTCATTTCTCGTGGATTTTTCCCTCACCCTGGTCCTCGAACTGGCTCTGCTGGGTCTGTGTACCGGCTTCCTGGCCGGAATGCCGGGGCTGGGCGGCGGCATGATTTGCGCTGGCCGGATCGATCGGATATCTGGTCGCTGGCTGGAGCCTGCCGGACATGCCGCCAGGAGCACTCGGTTACCTTTACTGGCCCGGCTTCCTGGTGTTGTCGGTGGCCAGCATGCTGACGGCGCCGCTTGGCGCACGGATTGCCCACAGCATGGACGTAACGCCACTCAAGCGGGTGTTCGCATTTGTTCTGTACGCTCTGGCTTCGTATCTCATCCTGCGTTGAATCGGGAACCGCGATGCTTGACGCATATCCGTGTGGAGCAGGTTCGGCGGCAGGCCAGGAATTTGTAGCACCCGCGGGCAGCCCACAGCCGTACGGACTAGCGCAACGTTTCCATCAGCCGCTCGAACTGCGCCACCGGAACCGCCGGTGAACACAGGAAACCCTGATAGGCCGCGCAGTCGAGCGCACGCAGGCACTCCATCTGGGCCTGCGTCTCGACGCCTTCGGCGACCACTTCGAGCCCGAGCGCCCGCGCCACGCCGATGGTCGCGCTGACAATGGCACGGTCGCTGTCGTCTTGCGGCAGTCCGGTCACGAACGAACGGTCGATCTTGAGCCGGGAGATGGGAAAACGCTTGAGATAGGCCAGGCTCGAATAACCGGTGCCGAAGTCGTCGATGGACAAGGCCACCCCGAGTTGCGCCAGCGCATGCAGCCGCTCCAGCGCCTCGTCGGCATCGCGTACCAGGATCGACTCGGTCAGTTCGAGCTCGAGCAGGCTCGGGGACAGACCGGCGTCGCGCAACGTGCCACCCACCATCGAGACGAAGTCGGCTTGCTGGAACTGAAATGCCGACACATTGACCGACACCAGAATCGGTGTTCCGGCGCGTTGCCACGCCGCTGCCTGCCACACCGCCTGTTCGAGCACCCATTTGCCGATCGTGGTGATGAACCCGGTCTCCTCGGCAAGGACGATGAACACCGACGGGGACACGTCGCCAAACTCGGCGTCGTTCCAGCGCGCCAGCGCCTCGGCGCCGATCATGCGGCCGTCAGCCAGCGCTATCTGTGGCTGGTAATGCAGGCAAAAGCGCCCCTGCTGCAGTCCCTGGCGCATGGCATGGTCCATCTTGATGCGCGACAGAACGTCGACGTTCATCTGTGGCTGGTAGAAGCGAAAGCTGCCGCGTCCTCGTTCCTTGACCCGGTACATCGCCGTGTCGGCGTACTGGATCAATTCGTCCAGCGTCTTGCCGTCGTCCGGGTACAGGGCCACGCCGATGCTGCATCCGACCGAGAAGTTCATGCCGTCGAGCACGAAGGGGTCGGAGAGCGCACGCAGTACGCGCTGCGCACAGGCTTCGGCACCCGGCGCGTCCGCCTCCTGCAGGAAGATGACGAATTCATCGCCGCCGAGCCGGCACAGGGTATCGACGTCACGCAGGCAGGCATTGATGCGCGCGGCCACCTCCACCAGCACCCGGTCGCCAAACGCATGTCCCATCGAGTCGTTGATGTTCTTGAAGCGATCAAGGTCAAGAAAAAACACCGCAAACTGGCCGCCGTTGCGCTCGGCCATGCGCAACGCGAAATCGACCCTTTGCGTGAGCAGCAGGCGATTGGGCAGCCCAGTCAACACGTCGCGATAGGCCAGATTCTCGATGCGTTGCTGGGCCGCATATTTCTCGCTCAGGTCCTTGAAGAAACAGATGCTGTGTACCGGCTGGTTGTTGTCGCCCCGCAGCAGCACCCAGGACACCTGCACCGCCTGCGCCTGCTGGCCGGCGTTGCGCCGCAGCACCTCGCCCTCCCAGAAACCATCGGTATCCAGGTGCTGCGCCACCCGCACGAACAAACCCTGGTCGTGCGGATCATGGAAAAAATCGCGTGCGGTGCTGCCCAAAAGGACAGCCTGGTGCACGCCGGTCAGGCGCTCGCAACTGGGGTTGGCCGCCAGCAAACGGTAATCCGCACCGGTGATGAAGATCGCGTCCAGGCTGGACTCGAAAACCTTCGCTGCCAGGCGCAGCCGGGCCTGGTTGTCGACACGCTGGGTGATGTCGCGAAACGCATAGACCCTGCCGCTGGGTTGGCCCCGGTTGTATTGGGGCAAGGAGCGCCGCTCGATGATGCGCCCGCAGTGCAACACCAACTCGTCGTCCACCTCCAGCAATGGCGACGCCGTGATCTCGGACAGCCGATCCGCGTAGGCCTGCGGGTCCGCCATGGCCGCCGCCATGTGCGCGAACAGCGCCGGATCGTTGCGGCGCACCATCAGTGCTTCAGGCAGGTCCCACAGTTCGGCAAAGCGCCGGTTGTAGTTGCGTACCCTGCCATCGAAGTCGCTGGCCATGATGCCATCGGCGGTGGACTCCAGCGTGGCGCGCAGTTCGGCGACCAGGCCCTCGAGTTCGACCTCGGTGCGGCGTTGCTGACGCAGATCCTGCAGGCAGACGAGGAACAGCGGTGTTGCGCCGTCGAGCCAGATGCGGCTGACCCGGCGATCGACCGGGATCGCGATTCCGTCGCCGGTGCGCACCAGCGTCTCCGAATGGATGGCGTGGCTGAGCCCGGCGGCTACATCCTCCCAGAAATACTGGTCTTCCGGCGTGGCGGTCAACTCGACGGCGGTGCGGCCCAGCAGATCCTCCCGTGACAGCCCGATAAGATCCACCGCTGCCTGGTTCACCGACACAATGCGCTGGCTGACCGGATCCACCAGCCAGACAGCCTCGATCAGGGCCTCGATCAGGACGCCGTAACCGACCGGTATCACGGCACGATCTCGGCGCGCACGGGGTCGGCAGCCCGTTCAAAGAAGTAGCAGATCCGCAGCCGCGGCGCGAGGTAGTCCATGGCATCGCGCGGCAGCTGGTCGGGCCGCAGGCTGCGCCGGATGCCCGCAGCGGGTGCCTGTTCCAGGTCGAGTAGCAAGGCTTCCTCCTTGGCGATGCCGGGATCATGCACCATGACGCGCGGCTTGTGTGGTCGCGTCGAGTTGACCGACACCACCAGCGCATACCGGCTATCTGACAGCTGCACCACGGATCCAGGCGGGTAGACACCCATCATCCGGATGAATGCGCCCAGCACGGTGACATCGTGTCGATCCTTCATCTGCGAGAAGATCAGCGACAAGGCCTCATGCGGCGTGGCCGCAGCCGATACCCGCGCGGGATTGCACAGGTTTTCGTAGCGGTTCACCAGCGCCAGCACCTTGCCTGGCTGGCTGATCTCCGTGCCACGCAGCTGGCGCGGGAAACCGCTGCCATCGAGCATTTCATGGTGCTGCGCGATGGTGGCCTGCACAGCGGCGGAAAACTCGAGTTGCTGCGCTATCGCAACGCCCAGCGCGACGTGGCTCTGGTATTGCCGGTGCTGCGCTGGCGCAAAACTGGCATCGGACAACCTGACCCGGTCGGGCAACTGGGTCTTGCCGACGTCATGCAGGAACGCGGCCAGGCCCAGTTCGCGCAATGGTTCGGCCTGCATGCCCAGCGCCTTGCCCAGCAGCAAGGAAAGAACCGTCACATTGACCGGATGCATCCAGGCCCGGTCTCCGGTCGTCTCCGACAACAGGCGTATCGACGACTCGCTCTGCCCGAGCATGTCGCTCACCAGCGAGGACACCAGTTCACGGCACTGTCCGGCTGCTGAACGCGGGTCGTGCGGTATCTGCTCGACGACCCGGCGGTACTGGCGAATCGCCGCATCGAACTGCTGGTCGCACGACTCCAGGCTGGCACGTTGCCCAGCGATCTGGGCCGCGTGGAGCCGGCGCAGCATGCTTTCGCGATCAGTCATGACATCGGGTGCAGACGGCGTGCCGAGATCGGCACGTCCGTGGGGAAGACCCGAAGTCTGCAAAGGTGCCGGTTCGGATGTGGGCAACGGCGCAGCGTCGCTGCGCGCAGGAACGTATCGCACCCGCTCGACACCCAGGCCGCGCAAGGTTTCGATCTGCCGCGCCGACGTGATCTTGAAGTTGCCTTTGGGGAACGGGTGTGACATCCAGCCCTGTTCGAGATCAATGTACAAGCCGATGCGCAGCTCGTCCGGTCTTGCATAGGCGTGGCCGGAATCCGTCATCGGCATGGTTGACCGCCATGGCGCGAGGCGCGCTCAAGCGTGAGCATGGAATACATGGGCGAGAGCTTACTACCGGGATGGCGCGTGTACAGAAAAACACCTGCGTCTGTTTCTTCCAGACGACACCGGTGGTTATCATCTCCGTCGGCGCCCCACACGCGATTACGAATGACACGCCCGATCCACAAACCACGATGATCGATCTGCACTACTGGCCCACACCGAACGGTTGGAAGGTCGCCATGATGCTGGAAGAATGCACCCTGCCTTACCGCATGGTCCCGGTGGATATCGGGAAAGGCGAACAATTTCACGCGCAGTTCCTTGCCATCAGCCCGAACAACCGGATGCCGGCCATTGTCGACCACGCACCGCCCGACCACGGAGCGGCACTATCGGTGTTCGAGAGCGGCGCGATCCTGATTTACCTGGCTGAGAAGACCGGCCGATTCATGCCCACCGGCTTGCGCGAACGCAGCACGGTACTGCAGTGGTTGATGTGGCAGATGGGCGGCCTGGGCCCGATGGCCGGGCAACTCGGGCACTTCCTGCTGTACGCGCCGGAACCCGTCGTCTATGCGCAAAAACGCTACGCCGACGAGGTCGACCGCCTGTATGGCGTGCTCGACAAACGGCTGGCGCAAACCGGAGCCTTTGTAGCCGGCAGGCACTACACCATCGCCGACATGGCGATCTTTCCGTGGATCCGGATCCACCGCAAGCAGCAGATCGACCTGGCGCGTTTTGCGCATGTCGCGCGTTGGCACAACGCGGTGTTCGAGCGCCCCGCGGTGGCGCGTGCGCTGGCACTGGGCCAGGAGCTGCGCGCCAACACACTGACCGACGCGGCTCGCAAGGCCTTGTTCGGACAAACCGCCGACACGGTGCGCCAGCATCCAAGGGACCCACCATGACGATCGAATTTTTCTTCGACTGCTCCAGTCCGTGGACCTATCTGGCCTTCCACAACATCCAGCCGATCGCGCAGGAGATTGCGGTGCCGGTGCTCTGGCGCCCCATCCTGGTGGGCGGCGTGTTCAACAGCGTGAACCCCAGCGTCTACACACAGCGCGACAACCCGGTGCCGGCCAAACTGCACTACATGCACAAGGACATCCAGGACTGGGCGGCATGGGCCGGCCTGAAGATCAAGATGCCGCCGACCGTGTTCCCGGTCAACAGCGTGAAGGTCATGCGCGCCTGTGTCTGGCTGCTGGATCAGGCACCGCCGCAACACATGCTGGGGTTCGCCCGAGCCGTGTTCGAAACTTACTGGAGTGACGATCAGGACATATCCCAGGACGCTGTGATCGCCGCCATCTGCCAACGCTGCGGCATCGATGCCGGCGACCTGCTGCAGGGCATTGCCACGCAACCGGTCAAGGACCGGCTCAAGGCCCATACAGAGGAGCTGGTGCGCCGTGGTGGTTTCGGCTCGCCAACGATGTTCGTCGGCGACGACATGTATTTCGGCAACGACCGGCTGGTGCTGGTGCGCGCGGCGGCGCTCGGGCAAAAAGCAGCTGGGCCGGCAGCGTGAGCGGCAACCTGCTCGGCGGCATCGGCGCCAGCGCGCCCTGCTCCCAGCACTGCCAACGAACCAACGCGGCAAAGCGGTAGTCTGGCGCCAGGCTGCCGGCTGCACCGGCACGCTCGGTGCCTGGCGATGGTCAAGGCATCCTGGCCAGTGTTCGTCGCACCGGCAGGCCATCGGCCTGCCACGAGGCTCTCAGCCCATGTGCAGTCCACCGTTGACCGAGAAGTCGGCACCGGTGGAGTAGCCGCCCTCATCGGAGGCCAGCCAGGCAATGATGGACGCAATCTCGCTCGGTTCGCCCAGGCGCTTGACCGGAATCGTGGCGACGATCTTGGCCAGCACATCCTCGCGGATCGCCTTGACCATATCGGTGCCGATATAACCCGGGCTCACGGTGTTGACGGTCACGCCCTTGTTGGCCATCTCCTGAGCCAATGCCATCGTGAAGCCGTGCATGCCCGCCTTGGCCGCGGAGTAGTTGGTCTGCCCGGCCTGGCCTTTCTCGCCATTGACCGAGCTGATGTTGATGATGCGGCCCCAACCTTTTTCCACCATGTCGGCCACGACCTGCTTGGTCACGTTGAACATGGAGTTCAGGTTGGTCTCGATCACCGCGTCCCAGTCCTCACGCGTCATCTTCAGGAACATGCGGTCCTTGGTGATGCCGGCGTTGTTCACCAGCACGTCGATGGAACCATGTTCCGTCCTGGACTTGGCGAACGCGGCGACAGTGGAATCCCAGTCGCCGACATTACCCACCGACGCGTAGAAGGTGTAGCCCTGCGTGGCCTGCTCGGCGATCCACTTGACGTGGTCCCGGGTCGGCCCGCAACCGGCGATGACCTTGAAGCGTTCCTTGTGCAGGCGCTGGCAGATGGCGGTTCCGATTCCACCCATGCCGCCAGTGACATATGCAACCTTTTGACTCATGTTGATCTCCTCTTGTTGAAATGGTTTTGCGTACACACGCCGCTCATCGCTCGATGGTCAGCGCAACACCCATGCCGCCTCCGATACACAGCGATGCGATGCCTTTCTTCGCATCGCGTTTCTGCATTTCATGCAGCAGGGTCACCAGTATGCGGCATCCGGACGCGCCGATGGGGTGACCGATCGCAATGGCACCGCCGTTGACGTTGACCTTGCTGGTGTCCCAGCCCATCTCCTGGTGCACGGCGCAGGCCTGGGCCGCAAAGGCCTCGTTGATCTCCAGCAGGTCCAGGTCCCTGGCACTCCAGCCGGCGCGTTCAAGCGCCTTCGTCGAAGCCGGTACCGGGCCCATGCCCATCAGCGCCGGATCCAGGCCGCTGGTGGCGAAACTGGCGATACGGCCCATGGGCTTGAGCCCGAGCGAGGCGGCCTTCCTGGCTGTCATGACCATCACCGCGGCGGCGCCATCGTTGAGGCCCGATGCATTGCCGGCGGTGACACCACCAGCCTTGTCGAACGCCGGCCGCAGGCCAGCCAGCGCCTCGGCACTGGTCTTCTTGTTGATGTATTCGTCGGCGGAAAAGACGACCGGATCGCCCTTGCGCTGCGGGATGCTGACCGACACGATCTCGTCATTGAACCGTCCCGCTTCCTGGGCTGCAGTCGCTTTTTGCTGGCTGGCCAGGGCCAGCTTGTCCTGCGCTTCGCGCGTGATGCCATACTTGCGGGCCACGTTTTCCGCCGTGATGCCCATGTGGTACTGGTTGTAGACGTCCCACAGGCCGTCGACGATCATCGAATCGATCATCTTCCAGTCGCCCATGCGTTGTCCATCGCGCGAGCCGAGCAGCACGTGCGGCGACGCACTCATGTTCTCCTGGCCGCCGGCGATGACGATCTCGCTGTCGCCGTAGGCCACGGCCTGCGCGGCCAGCATGACCGCTTTGAGGCCGGAGCCACACACGGCGTTGATGGTCAGGGCCGGCGTTGCCTGGTTCAGGCCGCTCTTGATCAGGGCCTGGCGCGCCGGGTTCTGGCCGGCTCCGGCGGCCAGCACCTGACCCATGATGACCTCGCCGACCTGCTCGGGCGCCACACCGCTGCGCTTGAGCAACTCGGCCACGACGATGGCGCCGAGCTCGGTGGCCGGCACCTTGGCCAGGCTTCCGCCGAATTTGCCCACGGCGGTGCGGGTCGCGGCGACGATGACGATTTCTTCCATGATGTTCTCCTTCGATGATGGACAGTTTTTTTTCAGGCCTTGACCTTGACATAACGGCCGGGTGCAGCCTCGATGGCCTTGAATTTGCCGCGGCCGTAGGATTTCGGGGCGGCGACCTGCTTGCCAGCCTGAGCCTTGAGCCATGCCGCCCAGTCAGGCCACCAGCTACCTGGATGCTCCTTGGCACTGGCGATCCAGTCGTCGACCGCAGCCGGGAACTTGTTGGCTTGGCTGATCCAGTGGCTGCGCTTGTTCTTGGCCGGCGCGTTGATGACGCCGGCAATGTGGCCAGAGGCGCCCATCACGAAACGTTTCTTCCCCGGCAGGTGCTGGGTCGATGCGTAGGCCCCGCCGATCGGCACGATATGGTCCTCGCGCGAGCCGTAGATGTAGACCGGCAGGTCGACCTTGCGCAGGTCGATCTTTTCGCCACACACCACCGCCTTGCCCGGCGCGATGAGCCGGTTCTCAAGATAGGTGTTGCGCAGGTACCAGGCGTAGAACGGCCCCGGCAGATTGGTAGAGTCGCTGTTCCAGTACAGCAGGTCGAATGGCGGCGGCGTCTCGCCCTTGAGGTAGTTGCCCACCACATAGTTCCACACCAGGTCGACCGGACGCAGGAACGAGAATGTCGAGGCCAGGTCCTGGCCCTTCATCAGGCCGCCCTGGCCCATCTCCATCTCGCGGTACTTGACAAAGGATTCGTCGATGAAGACATCGAGAATGCCGGTGTCGGTGAAGTCGAGCAGCGTGGTCAGCAAGGTTGCGCTGGCCACCGGCTTCTCACCGCGCTGGGCCAGCACCGCCAGTGCAGTGCACAGGATGGTTCCGCCGACACAAAACCCGAGTGCATTGATGGTCTCGGTGCGGCTGATCTCGCGCACCACGGCAATGGCCCTGATCGCTGCATCCTCGATGTAATCGTCCCAGGTCTTCCTGGCCAGCGACGCGTCGGGATTGCGCCAGCTCACGACGAATGTGCGGTGGCCTTGCTCAACGGCGTAACGCACCAGCGAGTTCTCGGGCTGCAGGTCCAGGATGTAGTACTTGTTGATACACGGCGGGATCAACAGCAAGGGTTTCTCGTGGACCTTGGCGGTCAACGGCTTGTATTCGAGCAACTGGAACAACTCGTTCTCGAACACCACGGCACCCTCGGTGGTGGCCACGTTCCTGCCAACCTCGAACAGGCTCTCGTCGGTCATCGACACATGTCCCTGGCGGATGTCGTGCAGCAGGTTCTGCATCCCCTTGGCGATACTCTCGCCGTTGGTCTCAAGCGCCTTTTTCTGCGCCTCGGCATTGAGCGCCAGAAAATTGCTCGGCGCGGCCGCTGCCAGCCATTGCTCGACTGCGAAACGCACCCGGGCCCGCGTTTTTTCGTCCGCCTCGATCGCATCGGCCAGGCCGACCAGTGCACGCGAATTGAGCAGGTAATGGGCCGCGGTGAAGGCTGCCATCGGATTGCCGCTCCAGGCCGCGTCGGCAAATCGCTTGTCGCGCGCCTGCGACTTGCCCTCCAATGCCTCGCTCCACAGCTGGCCGGCGTCCTGCAGGTATTGCTGCTGCAGCTGTTGCAATTTGGCGGCGGAAAAGTGGACTTGGGGTGCCGCCATGTCGGGAACGCCTGGTAGTCCGGCCTGCACGGGCGGCATCAGGTTCTGCAGCGCCTGCATGGCACCGGCCCAGCCACTCACCATCTGCTGCTGCAGCTGTTCAGCCGACTGGATCCAGATGCCCGAATTTTCATGCTTCATCATGTCTCCCGCAATACCTGACTGTCAGCGCCCCCAGCCCTGGCTTCGCCAGGCCCGCCGAGCGCGAGGAAACTTGGGGCGGCCCGGCGTTTCCTCATGAGCTGCAGAGTATCGCAAACCCGTCCTTCGTCAAACTGACAGTCACGCTAGACTCTGCAGCCAATGTACCTTGTTCTCATTGCCTGGTTGTATGTGACCCTGATGATGGCGGTGGCGGAGGCCACCAGCAGCCAGGGCACGATCCTGGGCGCCATCATCACGTTGCTGCTGTACGGCGTAGCCCCGGTATCGCTGGCCATGTACCTGCTGGGCACACCGGCTCGGCGCCGCGCCTTGCGCGCGCGCGAGGCCGCCGCGTCAATCGAACCAGATACAGGCAGCCATGCGCCCGCTGCCGCCCAGGGCGACACTGTCGCGCCGGTGCGAAAAGAACCGTGACGGATTGTTGACGGTACACCAGCGCAGGCTCGAATCGTTGCCGTACAGGCGGGTAATGCCCAGCGCGCGCAAGCGCAAGCGGGCCAGGCCCGCGAGATCGGCGAACCATTTGCCGGGCTTGCCCGGGCTGAACAAGGTCGCTGCAACTGGATCGTGCGCGATGAACGCGGCGCGCACCTGCGCCCCGACCTCGAATGCATCGGGTCCGATACAAGGCCCCAGCCATGCACAGGTGTCCGCTGCAACCGTCAATACCTCGGCGGAGCCGGACGCGCCCGGCACCAGCGACTGGTATTGCCGGAAATTGGCCTCCAGCACACCGTTGGCCAAGCCGCGCCATCCGGCGTGTGCTGCAGCCACGACACCGCCGCCTGCATGGGCCAGCAACACCGGCAGGCAGTCGGCGACCCTCATCGTGCAGACGACGCGGGCGCTGGCGCTGCAGCAGGCATCGGCCTCGACTGCACCGGCATCCACCGCCCCGTCCAGCAGCACCGATCGGGTGCCATGGACCTGGCTGAGATAGTTCGGCTCAACCCCGAGCGCCGCTTGCAGACGGGCGCGATTGGCCTGCACCGCCTGCGCATCGTCACCGGACGGACGACCGAGGTTCAGGCTGTCGAACGGCGGGCGCGACACGCCACCTTGGCGGGTGGTGAACACCGCATGAACCGACGCCGGCACGGGCCACTGCGGCACCAGCCAGTCCGGATGCCAGCGGCTCTGGCTCATCCCAGGTCGCTTTCGGGAACCAGGACGCCGGACGGCACCGGCCCCAAAACGTCGCTGCCACCACGCCAGAGCGTCACGCCTCGAAATCCGGACAGGCGGACGGCTGGGCTGCCTGGAACGCATCCAATGCCATGCAGGCCTCGAACGCGGCCATGGTCCGGGGCAAGCCGGAGAAATCGCAATCGAAGCGCTTGCCATTGAAGATCTGGGGCACCAGGCAACAATCGGCCAGCGTGGGCGTAGTGCCAAAACAATATCGGCCCGCGGGCAATTGCTCCAGTTGGCGCTCGAAGGCCACCAGGCCCTCGCGCACCCAATGGCGGTACCAGGTGTTCTTGGTCGCTTCGTCAGCGTTCAGTTCGCGCACCAGGTACCTGAGCACGCGAAGGTTGTTCAATGGATGGATTTCGCAGGCAATACTTTGCGCCAATGCCCGAACCTGTGCTCGCTGCACGGCGTCGGCCGGAAGCAGCCGCATCTGCGGATGGGTCTCGTCCAGGTATTCGATGATCGCCATCGATTGCGACAGGCGCAAATCACCAATCTCCAGCACCGGAACCAGTCCATCGGCCGCGATGGCACTATAGGCCGCCAGTTTGTGGTCGCCGCGTCCCAGGTGCACCGGCACATATTCGTAGGGCAGTTGCTTGAGCGTCAGTGCAATACGCACGCGGAACGAGGCGGAGGAGCGGAAGTAGTTGTAGAGCTTCATGGGCCGATAGCATAGCCACAAATGCCAGCGCCTCGCGGCCGGGCCGTCGCCTCACGACACTGGGAACGGGGCCCTGTCGCCGCGTCGGCGCGAAGCCGATGCCGATGCCGATGCCGATGCCGATGCCGATGCCGATGCCGCGGCGATCCTGTGCGCCAGCCGGCGCGTGTGCCTTGCCGGTTCGAGCAGCCTGATCCGCAATCAGCCAGCCGATTTGCGCCAGCGGCGCGCGACGATCGGCGTGCCGGCGAACAACGCCTGGCGAGCCGAACGGGTGATCGCCACCACGCAGGGGTGGGTGATACGGCGTTCAACCGTAATCGCGAAAAACTCCACCGTGATGCCATCGGCCTGGCCGATCGCGCTGACGCCGAACTGCCGCTCGATATCGTCGGCGAGCACGGTCGGGGCCACGAACAGGCCGGCTCCCCGGCGTCCGAACTCCTTGGCCAGCGCACTGTCGTCGAATTCGCCAACGACATGCGGGTGCAGCGCCCGCGCCTGAAACCAGGACTGCAGTTTCTGCCCGGTGGCCGAATCCTGCGCCGGCATCAGCATCGGCGCTCCCTCCAGGCAATCCGGAAACCCAGCCCGGTAACGCTCGGCCAACGCCGGCGCGGCAAAAAAAGTCTGGCCGGAGGCGCCAAGCTGGTGGCTGAAGGCCTTGACGCTGACCGACGGCGGTATTGGCGCGTCCGACAACACCAGATCGAGCCGGTGCAGGGCCAGCTCAGCCAGCAGGTTATCGAGTTTCCACTCCCGGCACACCAGCCGCACCGGCTCCTCGATGCGCGTCGCGGGCTCGACCAGCCGGTACGCAATGGGCTTGGGCAAGGCGTCTGCCACGCCAATGCGGAACTCCAGCGCCGGGCGGCTGGTCGGATGTTCACGCACCGCCTGCTCGAGCTCGGCGCCCAGCGAAAAGATGTCCTCGGCATACCCCAGCGCGAGTCGGCCGGCCTCCGTCAGCACCAACCCGCGCCCACTTTTGGCAAACAACGGACTGCCCAGCTGCTCCTCCAGCAACTGGATCTGCCCGCTGATGGTCTGTGGCGTCACGTGCAGCCGCTCGCTGGCACCGAGCACGCTGCCGGTCTTGGCGACCTGCATGAAATAGTGAAGGTGCTTGTAATTCATCCGCGCTTCCGTTGGCGAACCGGCACCACGCCGGCTCATGATCAATTTTTATCGAATCATAAGTACAAATAATTCGAATTTACAAAATAAGTCCGGGCGCCGAGACTCCCTACATCACAACCGTGCAGATCAACTCAGGAGGAGCCATGCAATTCGACATCCAGAGTATCGACTTTCCCAACACCACTGCGCTGGCCAGCCATGTTCGGCGCAGGCTTGGATTCGGCCTGACCCGGCACGCGGACCGGGTCTCGCGCGTCGTCGTGCGGCTGGGCGACGAGAACGGCCCGCGTGGCGGACCCGACAAGTTCTGCCGCCTGCAGGTGAGCCTGGTGGACGCACCGCCAGTCGTGATCCGCGATTGCGGACCCGACCTGTACGCGGTGATCGACAGGGCGAGTGATCGCGCCGCCCGTGCCGTCGCCAAGCAGCTCGAACGCAACCGATTCGGTCGCCATCGACCGCGCCTCAGTGGTGCCTTGCAGCTTCCCGTCGAAGGCCTGACGGTGCCTGCCCAGTCGATGCGCCTGGAAGAACACGCCCGATGAGCCCCACCCGCCACAACCAATCCACCCCTTCCAACACACCAGGAATCACCATGGTCATACCCCCGAAATGCCGTCTGGCTGTCGTCGCCATGATGGATCTGGCCTTGCACCAGCACCAGGGTCCGGTCCCGTTATCCGCGATCAGCGCACGCCAGCAGGTTTCGCCGTCTTATCTGGACCTTCTGTTCGGCCGCCTGCGCCGCAGCGGACTGGTCACCGGGTTGCGCGGGCCCGGCGGCGGCTACATGCTGGCGCGCGAGGCAGAGTCGATTTCCCTGGCCGATATCGTCAGCTCCGCCGATGACGCCGGCGTGGCAAACGGCGACGGACACCGATCGTTCGCGAACCGCCCGCGTGGCGGTCAGAGCATCGATGCACAGTGGGCGGCGCAGCTTGAGGCGCAGATGTTGCGCTTGCTGGCCGAAACCTCGCTTGACGATGCGATCGCCCCCAACAAGCATCTGGTTCCCATCAAGCCGCGGGGGTCGGCGCCGGCGCGCCTGCCAACCGCCAAAGGCGTGGGCGCGCGCGAACGTATGGTGGTGGTAGCTGCAAACTCGGTGTTTGCGCGGCCGATGCGCCTGGCGATCTGAGATCGCCCCCAGCCCTGGCTTCGCCAGGCCCCCCGCGGAGGTGCGAGGAAACTTGGGAGCGGCTGGGCGTTTCCTCATGCGCCCCCAACCCTGGCTTCGCCAGGCCCCCCAAGGCGATGCGAGGAAACTTGGGATGGCCCCGGCGTTTCGTCAAGCTTGCCCCCAGCGCTGGCTTGTCCAGGCCAGCCAAGGGGGTGCGAGGAAACTTGGGGCGACCCGGCATTTCCTCATGCGCAGCCCTGCCCTGGGGCGCAAGTTCATACCGGGAGCATGTCGAACCCGGAATCGTCGTCGGTCGGGTTCGCCAGCGGCTCTCCGGTCGCGGCCAGCATCGCGGGCGTGATCAGCGTCACGCCACCCTCGGTGACATGAAAGCGGGTCCGGTCCCGCTCGGGATCCATGCCGGCACAAAAGCCGTCGGGCAGGATACAGCGCTTGTCCACCACCACCTTGCGCAAGGTCACATGGCGACCGATGACCACGTCTGGCAGCACCAGCGAGTCCTCGATCAGGCTGTGTTCAGCCACCCGCACCTTGGAAAAAAGGATGGAGCGGCGTACCGTGGCACCGCTGACGATACAACCGCTCGACACCAGGGACGCCACGGCCATGCCACGCCGGTTGTCGTCGTCGAAAACGAACTTGGCTGGCGGCAACTGCGGCTGCAAACTGATGATCGGCCACTGGTCGTCGTACAGGTTGAGTTCGGGTATCACCGTGGTGAGGTCCATGTTGGCCTCCCAGTAGGCATCGACGGTGCCGACGTCACGCCAATAGGGGCGTTTGCCGACCATGTTCACGCAGCTATCTTCGAACCGGTGCGCCAGCACGCGGCGGTTCGCCACCAGACGCGGCAGCAGGTCCTTGCCGAAGTCGTGGCTGGACGCCGGATCGGCGGCGTCGCGCTCCAGCTGGGCACACAGGAAATCGACATTGAACACATAGATCCCCATGCTGGCCAGCACCTGTTCGGGCGCATCGGCCAACGGCGTGGCCTGCGCCGGCTTCTCGACGAAGTCCACCACGCGCGACTGGGCATCGACCGTGATGACGCCGAACTGGTTTGCCTGCGACAGCGGAACTTCGATGCAGGCCACGGTGGCATCCGCGCCATGGCGCACATGGTCCGCCAGCATCGCGGCGTAGTTCATCTTGTAGACGTGGTCGCCGGCCAGGATCAGCACATGTCGTGCCGCGCAATCGCGCACCAGATGCAGGTTCTGGTAGACCGCATCGGCGGTGCCGGCATACCAGCTCGCGCCCAGGCGTTGCTGCGCGGGGGCCACATCGATGAATTCACCCAGGCTCGGCGACAGGAAGCTCCAGCCCCGCTCGATGTGCCGGATCAGGCTCTGCGACTTGTACTGGGTCAACACCGCGATACGGCGAATACCAGAATTCACGCAGTTGCTGAGCGGAAAATCGATGATCTTGAGCTTGCCGGCGAACGGCACGGCCGGCTTGGCGCGCCAGTCGGTCAGATTGTGCAGGCGGCTGCCACGGCCGCCGGCGAGCACGACAGCGTAACACTGGCTCGCGAGTTGATGGGACTCGGCCACCCGCCTGTCGACACCACGCAGACGATAGTCGTGGCGAACCGCTTGCGCTTCATCGTTCATCCGAACCTCCGTCAGCAGGCTGCATGCAAGGAGAAACACCCTACCACGGCCACGTGTTCCGGGTGTGAAAAGCCGCTCGGGCTTGACCAGGATCAAGCTTGCCTGCCACAACGGTCGAACGCTCGCGGCCGTCGACGACGACCGGGCCGAAGCAAGATCGGCTTTCGTATCATGTCAAGCGTCGGCGAAGTGACTGGCGCCGAGCCAGCTTCGCCGGCTGCAGCCCGCGCAGAACGCGCGCACGACCCTACCCATTGAGGCCTGACCCATGAGCATTCGCAACCTAGACCACTTGCTGGATCCCTCTTCCGTCGCGGTGTTCGGCGCCTCTGCGCGGGCGGGCAGCGTCGGCGCAACGGTCTGGAACAACCTGCGCAGCGGCGGTTTCAAGGGCCCGGTGCATGCGGTAAATCCGAAACACAGAACGCTCGACGGCGAAAAGGTGTATGCCCGCGCCGCCGACCTGCCTGGCGCGCCGGACCTGGCCGTGATCTGCACGCCCGCCGCGGCGGTGCCGGGCCTGATCGCCGAACTGGCTGCCTGTGGCACTCGCGCGGCCATCGTGCTCACGGCCGGGCTGAACGCGGCGCAGCGCAAGGCGATGCTGGACGCGGCCCGCCCCAAGCTGCTGCGCATCCTGGGGCCAAACTGCATCGGCATGTTGTCGCCGCACCTGGGCCTGAACGCGAGTTTCGCGCACACGTCGGCGGCTGCCGGTGAACTGGCTTTCGTGTCACAGTCCGGCGCGCTGGTCACCGCGATGCTGGACTGGGCCCGTGCCCGGGCGATCGGCTTCTCGCATTTCGTCTCGCTGGGCGAACATGCCGACGTCGACTTCGGCGACATGCTCGACTACCTGGCCAGCGACCCCAAGACCCGGGCCATCCTGCTGTACATCGAATCGATCGAGGCGCCCCGCAAGTTCATGTCCGCGGCCCGCGCCGCCGCCCGCAACAAACCGGTCATCGTCGTCAAAGCCGGGCGCTCGACCCAGGGACAACGCGCCGCCGCCTCGCACACCGGCGCGCTGGCGGGATCTGACCTGGTGTACGACGCCGCGATCGCACGCGCCGGCATGTTGCGCGTCGACACCTTGCAGCAGCTATTCCTGGCCGCTGAAACCCTGACCCGCTTTCGCACCAACCCGTCCGACCGGCTGACCATCCTGACCAACGGCGGCGGCGCCGGCGTGATGGCGGCCGATGCGGCGGAAAACGCAGGCATCGAACTGGCCGCGCTGGGTGCGGACACCATGGCTGCGCTCGACGCCGTGTTGCCGAGCAACTGGTCCCATGGCAATCCGGTGGACATCATCGGCGACGCCCCGGTGACGCGTTACGTCCAGACCCTGCAGGTGTTGCAACAGGACCCGCAGGCTGGAGCCATCCTGTTCATCCACGCTCCCACGGCAATCGTGCCGTCCCAGCAGATCGCGCAGGCGCTGCTGCCGCTGGTGGATCCCCGGCAACCCCGCATGTTGTCGTGCTGGCTTGGCGAGGCGGCGGTGGCCCAGGCCCGGCAGACGTTCCAGGACGCCGGTATCGCCAGCTATGGCACTCCGGAGGAAGCTGTCAGCGCATTTGCCATGCTGGTGCGTTACCGGCGCAACCAGGCCCAGTTGCTCGAGGCACCAGCGGCTCTTTCCGCGAGCGCCGCCGCCGCAGTACCCGACCGAGCGGGGGTCGACGCGTTGCTCGAATCGGCGCTGGCACAGGGCCAGTCGATGTTGACCGAGCCGCAGGCCAAGGCGGTGCTCGATGCCTACCGTATCCCGGTGGTGGCCACCCGCGTCGTGGCGGCCAGTGCGGACGAAGCGGCCAGCGCCGCACAGGCGATCGGGTTTCCGGTCGTGCTCAAGATCCTGTCCAACGACATTTCGCACAAGTCCGACGTCGGCGGCGTGATGCTCGACCTCGCGCACCCGGCTGCGGTCCGGGACGCGGCCAGTGGCATGCTCGCACGGGTTGCAGCCGAACGGCCGCTGGCCCATGTCGACGGCTTTACCGTTCAGGCCATGGTGCGAGTGGCCCATGGGCGTGAACTCATCGTCGGCGCCAGTATCGACGCGGTGTTCGGCCCGGTAATCCTGTTCGGATCGGGCGGTACCTCGGTCGAGGTCGTGGCCGACCGCGCCATCGCATTGCCGCCGCTCAACAACCGACTGGCCCGGGCGCTGGTGAGCAACACCCGCGTGGCCCGGCTGCTCGAAGGCTTCCGGGATACACCGGCGGCCGATCTGGACGCGCTCGACAACGTGCTGGTGGCCGTATCGCAACTGATGGCCGACCATCCGCAGATCACCGAACTCGACATCAACCCGCTGATCCTGGGCCCCAAGGGCGCCATCGCGCTGGACGCACGTATCCGGGTCGACGACAGCCGCGCCGGCGGGGCGGAACATTTCGCGATCAAGCCCTACCCCGCCTACCTGGCCGAGCAGATCGAATGGCAAGGACGTTCTCTGCAGGTGCGGCCGATCCGCCCGGGCGACGAAGCACAGCATCTGGCCTTCCTGTCGCAGCTCGACCCCGAGGACATACGCATGCGGGTGTTCTACAGCCGGCGCAGCATCGAACCGAGCGAGCTGGCCCGGCTGACGCAGATCGACTACGAACGCGAAATCGCCTTCATCGCAGAGACCACCGAACCCGACGGCAGTGCGCAGACGCTGGCCGCGGCACGGGCCGTGTCCGACCCGGACAACATCAGTGCCGAGTTCGGCATCGTTGTGCGATCGGACCTCAAGGGCCAGGGACTGGGCCGGCTGATGATGAACAAGCTGATCCGGACCTTGCGCGCGCAAGGCACGCAGCGCCTGGTGGCCACGGTGCTGCAGGAAAACAGACGCATGCTGGCACTGCAGCGCGATCTCGGTTTCGTCGAGGTGCCGGATGAAACCAGAGACGGAACGCGCTCGATTGCGCTGCACCTGCAGCGCGATGGCGTCGGAGCCTGAACCGATTCGGCGGCCAACCCGGGGCGCCGAGGCCCGGCATGACCGGGACGCCGACCCAATGCCCCTGTGCAGCCGGGGCCAGGCCACGGGTGCTGGCGCTGGCGCGGCCGGCGACCGTGCGGTGAATGCCACCGCGACCGGCGGCCAGCTCGGCCTGGCCGCTCGACGCTGGCGACTGCGATAGGCTTGATCCTGATCGCCCCGCACCTTCTTTTCACCTATGCTCCTGCCATGCAACAAGCTTTTCAGACCGCCCCGCTGGGCGCCCTGTCGTGGTCGCTGATCGTCCTGTTGGGAATGGCCAAGTTCCTGGCGGTAGAAGCCGAAAGGCGGGCATTGCGCCGCCTCGGCGTACGGAGCCCGTAAATGGGGCTGCGTGAACGCCTGCGCGCGATGGTGCCGACCCGCGCGCAAATCCACGACAACCGCTGGCTGCGTTGGCTCGGCCCGTTGCTGCGCCGTCCCCGGCTGTGGCGATGGTCGCGCCGTGGCGTGGCGCTGGGTGTGGCACTGGGCATCTTTTTCGGCCTGCTGATCCCGGTCGCCCAGATTCCGCTGTCGGTCGGCGCTGCAGTGCTCCTGCGCGCCAACGTGCCAGCCGCGGCGGTCAGTACGCTGGTCACCAACCCGCTCACGTTCGGGCCACTGTATTACGCCGCCTACAAGCTGGGGCACTGGGTCACCGGCGCGCCGGACAAGGCCGAACTCAATGGCGTCGCCGCGCAGGAACTGCATGCGGCTGGATTGCCCAAGGAAGAGGTCCGGCTGTGGCAACGCATGACATCCGTCGGTAAACCCCTGCTGCTGGGCCTGGCCATCATTGCGACGCTGATGGGTGTGTTGTCCTACACCCTGATCGCGCTGGTCTGGCACGGCTGGACCTGGTTCAAGCGCCGCAAGCGCCGGCTTCCCTGACGGGTGGTGGTGCTGACGGGTCTTCGCCGCAATCCGTTGACCACGAACCGCATGCCGGCCAATTGGATGACTGGCGCGAATGCGACCAGGCGCGCAAGCTCTGTCAAACCCGCGCCAGCGACTCCCGCCCCTTCGCGCCAGCATGACCTGGCAGGTAATGGACTCGATGCGGCGACAGATCGACACTGGTGCTGCCATGACAGCGGTCATGGCGAACGACACTGAAAGGACCTGCACCATGCCTTCGATCGACCTCCTCCCCCTGGCCATCGCGCTGCTGATCGGCATCCCCGCGTTCGGTTCCTGTATCGGCATCGGCCTGGCCAGCATGAAGCTGCTTGAATGCGTGGCCAGGCAGCCCGAACTGGCGCCGGAACTGCAGACCAAGTATTTTCTGGCAGTCGGCGTGACCGATGGAGCATTCATCATCGCCACCGGCATCGGACTGTGGTTTGCGACCGCCAACCCATTCCAGTGATCTGATCGAGCCACTGCGCGCACCCCTGCCAAGACGGCCACCGAGGGCGCGCACAAGGCGCCCATACCCATGCGCTTAGACTCCCAGGGCAACACGCGCAACACAAACAAGAACGATGGAACGCACCTGGGCACGAATCGGCTGGTTGTATGCACTGGGCGTGCTTGCGGCGGCCCAACTGGGCAAGATGTCGGCCCTGGTGCCGCTGATCACGATCGATCTGACCATGGGCCTGACGGTGGCCGGCGTGCTGATCTCGCTGCTGGAAGTCGGCGGAGCGACACTGGGTTTTGCTGCCGGCCTGTTCGTGGACCGGATCGGGGTGCGACGGGTGCTGTTGTCCGGCATCGGCTGTTTTGCACTGGCGGGTCTCGGCGAATCGCTGGCACCGTCGGTCACGGCGCTGGTCGGCATGCGCCTGCTCGAGGGCGCCGCCTATCTCTGTGTCGTCGTCGCCGCGCCGCTATTGATCTTTCGCACCGCACCGATCGGCAAACAGGGCGTGGCCCTGGCGTTGTGGAGCAGCTTCGTGCCGGTCGGATTTGCGATCGGGGCGACCACGTCGGGATGGTTCGCCGACGTGGTGTCGTGGCGCGCGGCCACGCTGGCGTGGGCGGTGGTGGCGGCGCTGATGTTGCTGGTGTCGTCGCGCCTCGCATTGGCGCCCTCCGCCAGCGGCGCATCAACCCCTCGGCTGCTGTCGATTCCACGCTGGCCGATCTGGGCGTTGACGCTGGCATTTGGCTGTTACGCCAGCTTCGCGGTCGGACTGATCGCACTGCTGCCCACCTTCCTGGTCGAGCAGGCCGGCGCCACACCGCGCGTGGCCGGACTGGTCGGCGGCCTGGCTGCCTTCATCTCGGTGCTGGGCGTGCTGATCGCAGCCTGGTTGCGTCACCGCGGCCGCAACTTCAGCGTCTGGATCGTGGTGGCGATCGTCGTGCCGGCGGCACTGTTGTTCGCGGTGTTTGCCGACGGTGCGAGCGTCTGGCGCGTGGTCCTGCTGATGCTGGTGCTCAGCACCGTCTCCGGCATCTATTCCGGCCTGGCCTTTGCGCTGTTGCCGGCGCTGGCGCGCTCGGACAACGAGATGGCGGTGGCCAATGGCCTGACGCTGCAATTCGGTGCCACCGGATCGCTTCTCGGCCCACCCATGTTTGCCGTCTGCGTCGAGCGCTGGGGCTGGAGCGCTGCCGCCGTCGCCGGCGCGCTGGTGTCGAGCACCTGTCTGGTCTTGATGCAATGGGCGCGCGCCGACCGCACCTGTCCTTCGCCGCCGCTGCGCACGCCGGCCTGAGAGCATCCCACGGCCCCTGGCGCGCCGCGGTGCTCGCGCAGAAACAAGCGTGACCAGGTTCAATTAAATCAACGACACACGATTCTGTTTCTCATGAGCGTGAGCGGCACCCAAGCCGGTTGACGCCGCTGCGCGCAACCAGGCCGAGGTATCAGGCCTTCTTCTTCATGGCGCAGGTGTTGAAGCCGAACATGGCGTAAGGCGGGCACCATCCGATGGCACCGGTGGCCAGCGGCACGATGCCCAGCCAGCCCCAGACTCCGATAGTGCCGGTCAGCGTCAGGCCGATCAGGATCAGGCCGATGGCGATACGGACGATGCGGTCGATGCCGCCAACGTTGCTGTTCATGGTCAACTCCTTGTCATGGGATGAAGCGGGTTGCGCCCGATCGTGCAACCCGATGGCCATGGACCCTCCAGGTCAGCTGGGCGGTCATGCACGATGCATATCAATGTATACGGACCGTACGGTCGGATATTGATTTGTGTCAAGCCCCATTGCGGTCCGGCGGTCAAACTGATGCAATGACTGCGAAAGACCTTATGCACTCACCAGACTCGCGGCACACGCCCAACGAATGAACAGCCCCACCGCCCCAATCGACCAGCTGATCGCGCGCCATGGCCAGGACCCGCACGCACTGGTGCAACTGCTGCGCGAGGCACAGGCCCTGGAGGGCTGGTTGCCGCGCGCGACGCTGGTACGGATCGCCCGGGCGCTGCAACTGGACCTGGCAGATGTCGAGGGTGTGGCAGGTTTTTACCGCTTCTTCCACACCCAGCCGGTCGGCCGCACCCATATTCTGTTCAGCGACAACATCACCGACCGCATGCTGGGCAGCGAGGCCTTGATGGCCGACCTGTGTGCGCGACTGGGTGTCGAGCCCGGGCGCATGCGCGACGATGGCCTGGTCAGCGTCGATACCTGCTCGTGTACCGGCCTGTGCGACCAGGGCCCTGCACTGCTGGTCAACCACCACCAGGTCGTCACCGGGCTGGACGTTGCACGCGTGGCGGAACTGGCGCAGTTGGTGCAACGCCAAGTGCCGATGGCGCAGTGGCCGGCGCACTGGTTCACGGTGGAAGACAACATCCGCCGCGCCGACGTGTTGCTCGGCCTGCCACTGGCGCGCGGAGCGGCGATACAAGCCGCACTGCAGCGCGGTGCACAGGCCACGCTGGACGAAATCGTCGCCTCCCGCCTGCGCGGACGCGGCGGCGCGGGCTTCGCGACCGGCCGCAAATGGACCTTGTGCCGCGATGCGCCCGGCGCACAGCGGTATGTCGTGTGCAATGCCGACGAAGGAGAACCGGGCACTTTCAAGGACCGGGTGTTGCTGACGCGCCATGCCGACGACGTGTTCGAGGGTATGACCATCGCCGCATTGGCCATCGGGGCCCGCCATGGGCTGGTCTATCTGCGCGGCGAATACCGCTACCTGCTGGAACCCCTGCAGGCGGAGCTGGAGCGGCGCCGACGTGACCATCTGCTGGGACCTGCCATCCTGGGACACGACGGTTTCGAATTCGACATCGACATCCATGTCGGCGCCGGGGCCTACGTCTGCGGCGAGGAATCGGCACTGATCGAGTCGCTTGAGGGCAAACGCGGCACACCCCGCATCCGGCCGCCGTTTCCGGTCGAGCACGGCTATCTGGGCCATCCGACCACGGTCAACAACGTCGAGACCTTCTGCGCCGCGGCTCGGGTCGTGCTGGGAGGCGGCGAGTGGTGGTCGCGCATCGGCACGCCGCAGTCCAGCGGCACCAAGATCCATTCTGTCAGCGGCGACTGTGAACGCCCCGGTTTGTACGAATATCCGTTCGGCACCCGCATCGGCCGTATCCTGGAAGACTGCGGCGCGCGCGACACCCAGGCGGTGCAGGTCGGCGGGCCGTCGGGCGTGTGCGTGTCGGCGTTCGAGTTCGGACGGCGCATCGCATTCGAGGACGTGCCCACCGCCGGCGCGTTCATGGTGTTCGATCGTTCGCGCGACATGTTCGAGGTGGCGCGCAATTTCGCGCACTTCTTCGCGCACGAGAGCTGCGGTTTCTGCACGCCATGCCGGGTCGGCACCGAGCTGGTGGCCCGGCGCATGGACAAGCTGGCACAGGGCCGCGGCTCGCGCCACGATATCGACGTGTTGTTCGAACTCGACACGTTGCTGCATGCGACGACCCATTGCGGGCTGGGCGCGTCGGCCTGCAATCCGCTGCGCGACACGGTCGCCAAGTTTCGGCCCGCCTACGAGCGCCGCCTGCAGTCGCTGTATTTCGAGCCGGCGTTCGACCTGGACGCCGAGTTGTCGATCGCGCGGCGCATGACCGGGCGCGAGGATGCCGGTGCCTACCTGGAGCCACCGCGATGAGCCATCGGGCCGCCCCATGGCGAATAACCCCGCAGGGTGCGGCACGCAGGGGAAACCAATGATTGCCTCGACCGAGGTGTCCAGTGGCGGCAGCTTTCTGCTCGACGGTGTGGAGGTCCCGTTCGAACCCGGTGACACTGTACTGGCCGCTGCCACCCGGGCTGGCCACTACCTGCCCCACCTGTGCTGGTTGCCCGATTTCAAGCCCCACGGTTCCTGTCGCTTGTGCAGCGTGCGGGTGTATGGGCGGACCATCGCATCGTGCACGCTGGCCGCTGAAGCCGGCCTGCAGGTCGAAGGCCGGAGCGACGCGCTGCAGGCGCAGCGCAAGACGCTGCTGCAGATGTTGTTCGTCGAAGGCAACCACTTTTGCCCGAGTTGCGAAAAAAGCGGCAACTGCCTGCTGCAGGCCACCGCCTACGAGATGGGCATGGAAGGCCCGCACTTCGAGGAGTTCTATCCGGACCGGCCGGTCGATGCCAGCCATCCCGACATCCTGCTGGAGTTCAACCGCTGCATCCTGTGCGAGTTGTGCGTGCGCGCCAGTCGGGATGTCGATGGCAAGAACGTGTTCGCGATCGGTGGCCGTAGCGTCAAGACGCACCTGCTGGTCAACAGCGAGAGCGGCAAGCTGGCCGACACCGCGATGGCGCTGGGCGACCGCGCGATGGACGTCTGTCCGGTCGGCGTGATCCTGCCCAAGCGCCGTGGTTTCGCGGTACCGATCGGCGAACGCCGCTTCGACGCCAAGCCGGTCTCGGCACGGACGGAGCTGGTGCCGCACGCCCATCCGGCCCAACCCGGGGAGGACACGCCATGACGATGGATCCGCTGGACATCCACCATGCGCCGCGCAAACTGCGCGTGGCCACCGTATCGCTGGCCGGCTGCTTCGGCTGCCACATGTCGTTGCTGGATATCGACGAGCGGCTGTTCGAGCTGATCGAACATGTCGAATTCGACCGCTCGCCGTTTACCGACATCAAGCAGATCGGCCGCTGCGACATCGGCCTGATCGAAGGCGGCCTGTGCAACGCCGAAAACGTGATCGTGTTGCGGGAATTTCGCGCCCATTGCAAGACACTGGTGGCGGTGGGCGCCTGCGCCATCACCGGCGGACTGCCGGCGCAGCGCAACCACCTGGACGTGGGCGTGATGTTGACCGAGGTCTACCACACCCGCCCTGGCCTGAGCGCCTCGAGCCGGATTCCCGACGACCCGGAACTGCCGCTGCCGCTGAACCAGGTGCACCCGATCCACGAGGTGGTGCATGTGGACTATTTCCTGCCCGGTTGCCCGCCGTCGGCCGACGCATTCTGGGCCTTCCTGAACGACCTGATGGCTGGCCGCACGCCGCACCTGGGGCACGGCCTGCTGCAATACGACTGAACCGAACGCGCAAGGACCCCGCACCCATGGCATTCGATCTGGAAACAGCCAGTGAGCCCGGCAAACTGCGCCGGGTCGCCATCGACCCGGTGTCGCGGGTCGAGGGGCACGGCAAGGTCACCTTGCTGCTGGACGAACACAACCGGGTGCAGCAGGCGCGGCTGCACATCGTCGAATTCCGCGGCTTCGAGAAATTCATCGAAGGCCGCCCGTACTGGGAGGTGCCGGTGATGGTGCAGCGCCTGTGCGGCATCTGCCCGGTGTCGCACCACCTGGCCGCGAGCAAGGCCTTCGACCGGGTCGTCGGCGCGATGCCGATCACCGCGTCGGCCGGGAAGATCCGTCGCCTGATGCATTACGGGCAGGTGATGCAGTCCAACGCGTTGCACTTCTTTCACCTGTCCTCGCCCGACCTGCTGTTCGGCTTTGACTCCGAAGTCAACCGGCGCAACATCATCGGCGTGGCCGAAAAACACCCGGACATCGCGCGCAAGGGCGTGCTGCTGCGCAAGTTCGGCCAGGAAGTGATCCGCGCCACCGCTGGCAAGCGGGTGCACGGCACCGGCTCGGTGCCAGGCGGCGTGAACAAGCATGTCAGCGCCGCCGACCACGCGCTGCTCAAGGCCGACCTTGGCAAGATGCGCGACTTTGCACAGGATGCGGTGACCATCGCCAAGCAGCTGCATGCGCAGAACCCGGCGCTGTACGATCACTTTGGCGCCTTTCGCTCGAGCATGATGTCGTTGGTCGCGCCCGATGGCGCACTCGAGTTGTACGACGGCGATCTTCGGGTGCGCGACGCCAGCGGCGCCACCATCGTCGACCATGTGCCTGACCAGGACTACCTGAACCTGATCGAGGAAGAGGTCCGGCCCTGGACCTACATGAAGTTTCCGTATCTCAAGGCCATCGGTCCGGACACCGGCTGGTATCGGGTCGGGCCGCTGGCCCGGGTGCAGAACTGCGACTACATCGGCACTTCGCTGGCCGAGCGCGAGCGGCGCGAGTTCGTCGACTGGGGCCGAGGCGAGCCGATCCATGCCACGCTGGCCTACCACTGGGCGCGCATGATCGAAGTGCTGCACACGATCGAGGTGATCGGAGAACTGCTCGACGACCCGGATATCCTGGCCGGCGAACGCATGGCCGGCGACCCGGCACGCGCCCAGCGCCATGCCAACGGCGAACGCGAGGGCATCGGCGTCATCGAGGCACCCCGCGGCACGCTGATCCACCACTACCGGGTCGGCGACGACGATCTGGTGACGATGTGCAACCTGATCGTCTCGACCACGCACAACAACCAGGCGATGAACGAGGCGGTGCGTTCGGTTGCGCGCCAGTATTTCGATGGCCGCGCGATCACCGAGGGTCTGCTCAACCACATCGAGGTCGCAATCCGGGCCTATGACCCCTGCCTGTCCTGCGCCACCCATGCGCTGGGCCAGATGCCGCTGGACGTGGTGCTGATCGGCGCTGACGGATCTGCAGTCGACCATGTGCTGCGCTCGCACACCGGAGACTGGTCGCGACCGCAGGCCGGCGCACCATCGACCGCGACACGATGAACCAGATGGTGACAGCGGGAGTCGCTCCCCTCCTGGTGCTGGGCTGGGGCAACCCGAGCCGCGGCGACGATGCGCTCGGTCCGGAGTTCGTCGCCCGCGCCAGCGCCCTGCCCCCGCCACCCGGTGCACCGGCCGTCGAATGGCTGACCGATTTCCAACTGCAGGTCGAACATGCGCTGGACCTGGCCGGCCGCAGCCAGGTGTTGTTTGTCGATGCCAGCGTGTCGTGCGCCGCGCCGTTCCAGGTCGAGGTGCTGCGCAGCGCATCGGACCACGCATTGACCAGCCACGCAATGGCGCCGCAGGCGGTGATGCAGGTCTTCGAACGAATCCACGGCAGCGCACCGCCGCCGTGCACACTGCTGGCCATCAGCGCCCGGGAGTTCGAGCTGGGTTCGGCCATCAGTGCCGATGCGCAGGGCCACCTGGCGCAGGCCCTGGCATGGTTCGATGGCTGGTGGTCGGCCTGCCGCGGCACAGAGCCCGCCCTGCCATCGACCGATGCATGAACTGAGCCTGGCGCGCGCCGTGGTCGAGATGGTGCAGGCCGCGGCCCGGCGCGACCGATTCCACCGCGTCGCTCGGCTGCACCTGGAGGTCGGTGCCCTGGCTGGCGTCGAGGTCGATGCCTTGCGCTTCGCGCTCGAAGCCATCGTGCCGGGCACCTGCCTGGCACAGGCGCAGATCGACATCGACACGCCGGCCGGCACCGCCTGGTGCGCCCGCTGCACGCAGGCGGTTCCGATCTCTGGTTACCTGGACCCTTGCCCGATCTGCGCCGCGCCGGTGGTGCGCCACGCTGGCGGAGACCAGCTACGGGTGATCGACCTGCTGGTGCACGACGATTGACGGTCATGCGATGCGCAGGCCGAGATCCGCTGCGAAGTGGCCTGGTAGGACTGCGGGGAATCGATCTGCCGGTTGGCCAGGACGATGCCGTCCTCGAGTTGCCGCCACAAGGGATCGAACCTCCCCGTCCACCCGGGCAAGAAGGCTGGCCAGCAGTGCCTGGGTCACCATGGGCCGGCAAGACTGCGCGTTACGGCATCGCCATGTTCGCGATCTCCGGTCTCGACATCGCATTGTGGGACATCGCGGCCAAGGCCCGGCACCAGCCGCTGCACGTGCTGCTCGGACCCGCGTTACGCCAGCAGGTCAACGCCTATGCCAGCCTGGTGCGGTACGGCGACCCGGCGCTGGTAGGCACCTATTGCCGCCAGGCGCACGCCCAGGGGTATAGGTGGGCGGCGTGACGGAATTCGTCGCCGTAGCGCGCCTGGCGCAGACCCATGGCAAGGCGGCGATGCCGCATTCGCCGTATTTCGGCGTCGGGTACTTCACCACGCTGCAATTGCTGGCTGGTCTGCATGGCGAGCCGTTGCTCGAGCACCTCTACGTACACCTCGATGCCGACCTGGCACTCGGTGGCACGCCGCTGCCGTTGGGCGGCACAGTCGCCATACCGCAGCGGCCGGGACACGGCTTCGTGCCGGATATGGCGGTGCTTGAGCGATACAGGGCGGGCTGATCCATCGCGGTCGGCGCGGTGCCGCCTGACGCCAAATGGAAGACGGAAGACGGCGAACGGCAAACGGCCGACGACCGACGACCGACGCAAGGAGGATGCGCCACCCGCTCAGCGCCCGTACAGCCAGGGCAGATCGAGCAGCCGCGCGCCCAGCAAGGCCAGCGCCAGGTCGCGGCCCCAGCGCACGACCCCCCTGGCGTGAAACACCCGGCCGTTGCGACGCGAGCGTCGCTGCACCTGGCGATTGCGTTGCCAGCGCAGGCGCGCGAAATCCGCCAGCGCCACTGCGACGGGCCGGCGCTGGTCGGCCAGCATCCGGGCGACGGCCTGCGCGTCCTCGATCGCCATGCCGGCGCCCTGGGCCAGGTAGGGCCGCATCGGGTGCGCGGCGTCGCCGAGCAACGCAACCCGCCCGCGCGCGTGTTCACCCGCGCCCGCCATCGGCGCGCGATCGCACAGGATCCACAACCGCCATGCCGGCACCGCATCGACCAGCGCCTGCAGCGGCGGCGCCACCGAGCCCAGGGTCCCGCAGCAGCTGCTTGCGGTCAGCCTGCTGATTCCAGTTCGCCAGCTGGCCTGGTGTTGCGTTGGCGGCACGCAGCCAGTCGGGCGCGCCATGCACGACCACCACCAGATTGAGCGCGTCGCCGCCGCGCACCGGATACTGCACCACGTGCAGGCGCGGACCCAGCCATGCCGTCACCTGCTGGCTGCGCAGTGCGGCAGGCAGGTCGGATTGCTGCAGCAAGGCCCGGTAGGCCAGGTGCCCGGTCGGTTGCGGGTCTCCATCGTCCAGCAACTGCTGGCGCACCGGACTCCACAGGCCATCGGCGCCCAGCAGCGCATCCGTGTTCAGATGGCGGCCTCCCGCGAGTGACACATGGACACCGGCATCGGGCGACTGCTCAAACGCCAGCAGTTCACAACCCAGCTCCAGCGGCACCCCGCCTTGCGCGCGCACCGCGCCCAGCAACAACCGATGCAGGTCCGCACGATGCACGGTGGCATACGGCGCGCCGTACCGTTGGCGCATCGCGTCGCCCAGCGGCAACACACCCAATTCCCGGCCGCAGACTGCGCTGCGCACCTGCAGCCGGGCGGGGAACGCTGCCAGCTGCGCCAGCGCCCGCCCAAGACCCCAGTCGTGCAGGATACGGGTGACGTTGGGGCCGATCTGGATCCCGGCCCCGACCTCGCCAAACACCGCGGCCCGCTCGACCACCCGAACCGCCCGACCCGCGCGCGCACAGGCCAGCGCGGCGGACAGGCCGGCAATCCCGGCACCGGAAATGAGCACGTACGGTTCAGGCATGCGCTGCATGGTAAGGCGCTTTGCCGCAGACCAGGCCCGACGCGGCGGCGGGCAACCAGGCCGCAGCCCGCCCTACGACCGTCAACCAGGTTGCAAAAGCGCCGTCAGCGCTGCGCCGACACCCTGCAACGCAAGGTCCGCCAGCGGCCGCACCGATACGCGGGCCTTGCCCGACGCCGCTCGCACGACGGCGTGCGCAGCCAGCGCGACGTTGTCCAGCACCGGCACCGGCACGTGGGCCTGCAATGCCGACCCCATGCCGGCCAGCGCCGCGCCGCCGAGCAGGACCACGCAGGCACCCGCATCGACGGCCCGCCGCGCCTCGGACACCAGCATGTCCGTCGCACGCTGCGGCTGCGCCGCGATCTGCGCACCGGTCAGGGGCGCCGTGTAGATGCCCACCAGGTTCGCATCGAGCTGCTGCGCCCGCGCGAATCGCCACAACATGTCTTCCCAGGCCCGACCGCCGGTAACCACGCCAAAACGCCCGTGCCCGGCTGCGGCGATAAAGCTCGATTGCGCCAACCCGACCACCGGCACTGCCGCCAGCTCCTGCAGCGCGAGCAGACCCGGATCGCCGAAACAGGCCAGCAGTACCACGTCGTGTCCGTCGTAATGCTCGGCATAGGCTTCCAGCACCGCGTGAGCAGCCACCGCATAGGCGGTTTCGGTGGCGATGTACGGCGCACCAAGCCGGGCGGTCACGCCGTCCCAGACCACGCCCTGATGGTGCTGGCGGCATTGCGCGAGCACCTGGCGGGTCACGGACTCCGAGGTGTTCGGGTTGATGACCAGGATCCGTGTTGCCATCGCGTGCGAGCTCACATCTGGCCCGGCAGGAAGGTCACGATGGCAGGAAAAGCCATCAGCAGCAAGGTGAACAACAGCATGATCACCGCATAGGGCCAGGTGCCGCTGATCACGTCGCCGATGCCGCCCTTGTCCGGCCGCACGCCTTGCACGACGAACAGGTTCATGCCCACCGGCGGCGTGATCAAGGCCAGCTCGCACATCAGGATGATGAAGATGCCGAACCAGATCGGATCCACGCCCAGCGCCTGCACGATCGGGTAGGTGATCGGCACCGTCGCCACCAGCATGGACATCACGTCCATGAACATACCCAGCAGCAGGTAGAACACGATCAGCACCAGCAGCATGGCGGTCGCCGACAGGCCCAGCGAGGTGACCGACTTGGTCAGTGTCTCGGCGACGCCCGCCAGGCTGATCATCAGATTGAGCACGAAGGCGGCGGCCAGGATCAGCATGATCATGCCGGTGGTTCGGGCGGTCTGCAGGAAGCAGGTCTCCAGCATCGCCCAGTTCAAGCGCCCGGCGCGCCAGGTGAAGAACAGCGCCACCACCACACCGAGCGCCGCCGATTCGGTCGCGGTCGCAAACCCGGTGTACAGGCTGCCCATGATGATGCCGAAGATCACCAGCGGTGGCAGCAGGTGCACCGACATGGCCAGGCGCTCGCGCAACGGCGGCAGTTCTTCGCGCGGCACCTTTCCGGTGACACGGCTGTTGATCCACACGTAGGCCATGAACAGGCCAGTCAGCAGCAGGCCGGGAACGATGCCGGCGATGAACAACTTGCCGATCGAGTTCTCGGTCAAGGAGCCATACACGATCATGTTGATGCTTGGCGGAATCAGGATCCCCAGCGTGCCGCCCGCGGCCAGCGTGCCCAGCGCCTGCGGCATCGGATAGTTGCGTGCCTGCAGCGACGGCAACGCCACGGTGCCGATGGTCGCAGCCGTGGCGACCGACGAACCGGAGGTGGCTGCGAACAACCCGCAACACGCGATGTTGGTATGCAACAGGCCGCCTGGCAGGCGCGACAACCAGGCGGCCATCGCGCCGTACATGCGGTCGGCCATGCCGCTGCGCAACAACAACTCGCCCAGCAGGATGAACAACGGCGCGGCGGTCAGCAGGTTGTCGTTGAGCACACCCCACAACATCGCGCCGGTCGATGACAGAAACGGAACACCGAACACCATCACACCGGCGCCGGCTCCCACCAGTACCATGGCCACCGCAATCGGCAGGCCCAGCAACATCAGCGCGATCATCAGCACAAACGCGATCGAGAACTCGAGGGTGCTCATCGGATGCTCCTCCGTCCCGCGGACTGCGGGACTGAGCGCCTTGGGAGCGGCCCGGCGGCGAGACAATAAACCCTCCGTCCCGCGGACTGCGGGACTGAGCGCCTTGGGAGCGGCCCGGCGGCGCTCATCGGATTTCCCTCCGTCCCGCGGACTGCGGGACTGAGCGCCTTGGGAGCGGCCCGGCGGCGCTCATCGCCCGTTCCCTTCTGTTCCGCCACTGCGTTGCGCCAGGTTCTCGAGTTCTTCGCTGAGCTCCTCCTTGGCGCTTTTGGGATGGAACTCGGCCAGTAGTTGCTCGCGCCGGCCGCTGAAGTAGAGCCAGCTGGCGCGCGCGGCGTAGAACACCGCGTAGCCGGCAAACACCCACAACGCCGCATACCAGACCGACTGCGGAATCACCAGTGGCGTGGCCCAGGGGGTCTGGGCCGTGCTGCCGTACTCGATGGTCTTGGTGATGACCCGCAGGCAGACACCGACCAGGAACAGCGCCAGCAGTCCGAGTGCGACCGCAGACAACCAGTTCATGAAGGCCTGCACCCGCTGCGGGAAACGGTCGTGGAAGACATCGACCCGGATATGGTTGCGCCCGGCCACGGCCAGGCTGAAACCGATCACCGAGCCGATGGCCAGCGCATAACCACCCAGCTCTGCGGCGCCCTGCAACGAGATGTTGAACACCTTGCGCAGGACTGTCTCCGCGGTGACCAGCACCGACAGGCCCAGGAAAGCCAATCCGAACAGGTTGGCCAGCAGCCGCTCCAGAGCCCGTTTCATGGCTGGTTTACTTTACGCCAACGACGGCACCGACGGTCCTGCGCCATTCGGCGCCGCATCCGGGCGCGGTCTTCTCGCAGGTTTCGATCCAGGTCGGCAGCGACACATCGCGCATCGCGTCACGCACCAGAGCCACGTCGGCTGCGGTGACCGGCACGCTGACCAGGTTGAATTTCTTCAAGGTGCACGGCGTCTTGCCGGTGTTGCAGTTCACCGCGTCCACCGCCAGTTCCTCGGAGTACTTCCAGATGTCGTTCTCCAGCGCGGTGAAGCCGGCCTGCAGCTGCACCTGCTGTGCCGGGGTCAGCTTTTTCCATGCCGACAGGCCAATCGCATAACCGTTCATCGCGAATTGCACGCCGATCGGCAATACATGGGTCGATACCTCTGGCCAGCTAGCCGAGTTCGCCGACAAGGAGCTGGTGATCGCGCAGTCCACCACGCCCAGCGACAGGCTCTGGTGCACCTCGCCAAAACTCAGCGGAATCGCGGTGGCGCCGAGTTTTTCGAAGAACTTGGCGGAATTCTGGTCGAACACCCGCACCTTCAGTCCCCTGACGTCGGCCAGCTTGGTGATGGGCTTCTTGCAGAACAACACCTGCGGCCCGGCCGGCCAGACGCTGAGCAACTTGCCGCCGAAACGCGATTGCAGGCGTTTGTCGAGCACCTCGTAATAGGCCTTCGTCGTGGCACGGGCGGTCTTGAAGTCCGGGTTCAGTCCGACCAGGTCGAACCCCATGGTCAGCGGCTCGTCGCGCGAGATCTGCGCCATGCGCAACGATACGATGTCGAACAGGCCGGACTCCAGGATACGCAGCAACTCGGTGTCCTTGACGCCGGTGGTGTCCTGCGGCTTGTACTCGACCTCGATCGGCAGACCGGTCTTTTGCGCCATGTTCTCGAAGAACGGCTGTTCCTGGTGTTTCTGGATCATGCCGCCGGCCAGCGGTTGGCCGATGACCCTGTACTTGATCTTGTCCTGCGCCAGGCTTGGCGCAGCGCTCAGCATCAGAGCCAACAAGGTGGTGGCGAGGCGTAGTTTCATGGGAGAACTCCTGGGGTTGGTGGATGAAAACAATCGTCGAAAAAAAATGCTCAACGCGGCGCGAGCGCATCGAGCCGCCGCTGCATGCCCACCGCAGTGGCCTGCGCGCGCTCGAGCATGGCGCGGTAGGCGGGTTCCAGCGCGCGGGCCTGCGCGCGCGCAGGCTCCAGTTGGGCCTGGTAGTCGGCCATCAACGCGCGCGCCTCGGCGCGCAACGCCACTTCGTCGATGCCGGCGACTTGACCGGCCTCGTATATGACACGGCCCTGCACAACGGTGTAACGCACCGAGCTTCCGTCCTCGCAGCAGACCAGCTGCCGCCGCAGGTCGTTCAAAGGCGTGAACGCGTGGGTGTCGAGATCGAGAACACACAGGTCGGCCGCTGCGCCCACCACGAGTTGCCCCAGGTCGGCGCCACGCCGGATCGCCCGGGCTCCGCCGCGCGTGGCCGCATGCAGAAATTCACAGGCCCGTGGCCAGAGTCGGTCGTCGGCGTCGTACAAGGTGGGCAACAAGGCTGCCAGCTTGGCGACCTGCCACAGGTTCGTGGTGTCGTCGGTGTTCATCTCGTCGGTACCCAGGCATAAGCCGACACCGGCCTCGCGCAAGGCCCGCCAGCGCATCACGCCGCTGCCCAGCCGCAGATTGCAGACAGGGTTGTGCGCCACGGTACAGCCGGCGCGCGCCAACAGCGCGATATCGGCGTCATCGACCCAGATCGCATGGATGACGAGCATGCGTTCGTCCAGCACGCCCTGCGCAGCCAGGTGCCGCACCAGTGAATGACCGTACTTGTGCTCGCCCAGCACGCGCTGCAACCGGGTCTCGAGCACATGCACGTTGAACGGCAGATCGTGCGCTCGGGACAGGGCCGACAGGCCTGCCATGTAATCGTCCGTGACCCGCTGCGGCGCCGAACACGACACCGCAGCGGCCAGCCGACCGTCGGCCGCACCATGCCAGCGCTCGATCAGGTGCCGGTACAGCGCCAGCAGCTCGTCCGTGCCCTGGCGCGGCGCCGCATCCATCGCACTGCGTTGCTCCGGCGTGAGCAACTCCGCCAGGAACGGATATTTTTCGTACTCGACCACATTGGGTTGATCGATCGCCACGGTGGCGCGGATGCCGGCATCGGCATAAGCCTGCATGATCGCATCGATGCCCTGCTGGCTCGCCACCGGTACATGGTAGGCATCGTCGTGCACGCAGGTGATGCCGCGGCGCAACATCTCGAGCGCACCCAGCACGGTGCGCACGTAGATCAGGCGCTGGCTGTCGCCGGCGTCGGACAGCGGCGGCACCTCGTGGAGCATGAACAGCTCCAGCGGCATGTTGTCCAGGCAACCTTTCATCAGGTTGCCAGGCGAATGGAAATGCGCATTGATAAGCCCAGGCATCACCAGCAAGCCGCGCCCATCGATGACCCGCGCCACCGCAGCGCTCCAGTGCTGCGCGGCCTGCGGGCCGAGCCCGGCGATCCGCCCTGCCTGCACCACGACGTCGGCACACGCCCACTCCCGGTCGGCATCGTCCAGGCACAACACGTGGGCATCGCGGATGATCAGTGTCTCGGTCATGCGGTGTGCTGTGCTCAGGCGGCCGACGGCAACGTGCGAAGAAACAGGGAGCCCCAGGCCGGCGCCGCGGCACGGGTGTCGGCGCCGCACAGTTGCAGCGCATGCCAGGCCCCGAGCGCGGTCGAGTCGAACACCGGAATGCCGAGTTCGGCCTCCATCGGCGCGGCCACCACGGCGGCCGGGAAATTGGTGCACAGGCACAACACGGCTTGCGGCCTGGCAGCAGCCACCGATCGCACCATCTCGGCGATCCGCGGTGCCGGCACGCTGGCATACGACAGGTTGTCCGACAGGCCTGCATGGGCATGCGCCACACAGCTGAGCCCCTCGCGCTCCAGGCATTGCAAGGTCTTGGCATGACCGGCCTCGGTGTACGGGGTGACCACGCCGACGCGATCGATGCCGCCAGCCGCCAGTACAGCCACGAGTCCCAGGATGGAGGTGGTCGTGGTGATGCCGGTCTCGGCGCTGATCCGGTCCGCCAGCGCGCGGTCATGCGCAAAACCGATACCCGCACCCTTGCTGCCATTCCAGACCAGCACCTGCGGCGCCGCATGGGCCAGCAGTCGGGCGGCGGCCAGCAGGCCTTCGGTGGCGTAGGCCTCGGGCGACGGATCGGCACTGCCGAACACCGGCGTGCGCGAAAAATGCGCCGACACCTGCGGCAACGCTTGCACGATGCCCAGCGTGACCCGTTCGACCACCGTGTTGCCCGACGGCGTGATGGTGCCGATGAAGTGGCGTTGGCCTGCAAACAACGCGGCCGCTGACGGTGTGCAGGCCATGTCAATATCCCATCATGCGCGGCAACGTCAGCACCACCTGCGGCACGAACATGCACACGATCAGCAACGCGTACATCAACGCGATGAAGGGCCAGATGTGCCGGCTCAACTCGCCCAGCGAGATCCGGGCGATGCCGCAGATCACGAACAACACCACGCCCACCGGCGGCGTCAACATGCCGATCACCAGGTTGAATACGAACAGGAAACCGAAATGCAGCGGGTCGATGCCGTATTGCATGGCGATCGGATGCAGCAGCGGCACCAGCATGATGTAGGCGGCGTTCGACTCCAGGAACATGCCCACCACCAGCAGCACGGCCGCCACCAGCAGCAGGTAGGTGATCGGGCTGCTGGTCAGCGACTGGATCAGCGCGAGCAGGGTCTGCGGCAACATGTCGATGGTCAGCATGTAGGTCACGACCGAGGCAAACGCGATCATGGCGCCGACCACGGCCGAGGTGATCGCGGCACGCACGATGGCCTCGGGCAGGTCGGACAGGCGCAGCCTGCGGGTCACGAAGAATCCGATACACAAGGCGTACACAACCGCGATGCCCGAGCCCTCGGTGGCCGTGAACGCACCGCCGACGATGCCGCCGATGACCAGCACCGGCATCAGGAAGATGATCAGCGAACGCTTGAGCTCACGGCCAACGGCGTGCCACGCGAACGGCGCGCCGGTCAACGGGAAATTGCCGCGCCAGGCAATGAACGAACACATGGCCAACATGCCGCACACCAGCAACACGCCGGGTACCACACCGGACATGAACAGGCCGCCCACGGAGACCGATGGCCCCGCCATGAAGGCGTAGACGATCATCGCGCCCGAAGGAGGGATGATCGGGCCCAGATTGGCGGCGGCGGCGCAGATCGCGGCGGAAAAACCCACGCCGTAGTGCTTGCGCAGCGATGGCAGTAACGTGCCGCCGATGGCGCTGGCATCGGCCACCGCCGCGCCGGACACGGTCGACAGGCCCATGCCGGCCAGCACCGTCACATGCGCCAGGCCGCCCCGCATGCGGCCGACGATGGTGTTGGCCAGGTCGATCAAGCGCTCCATCATGCCGGCCTTGAGCATCAGCTCGCCGGCCAGAATGAAGAAGGGAATGGTCATCAGCGGAAAGGCGTTGACCGAACTCATCATCCGCGACGGCAGCAAATTGAAATCGACGTTGCTGGCAGCAAGCCCGGCGACGGCGGCCGCACCCAGCGACAAGGCCAGCGGCATGCCCAGCAGCGCGACCCCGAAAAACACCAGGACGATCAACAGACTCATGCAATGCCGCTCCCGAGCCATGGGGTCCAGGACGAGACCGATGCGAGCGGCGCCCTCGGCCCCAGCGGCCGGGACATCGCAAGGGCAAACGGTGGGCGAGCCACGCGCAAGCTGCGGCGCACCATCAGCCCGGCTCCGGCATCAGTGCAGGATCGCTGTGCGCGGCACCCGTCAGCGCTTGCCACAGCAGGTGCAAGAAACCGTGGACGCCGCAGACGACCAGCGGAACCACGAACCAGGCCGCACTGGCCGGTATCGACGACAGCAACTCGTCCCACTGGTCCCAGGCGATCACCGCCGATTCCCAGGCCACCAGCAGCAGCAGGCAGCCACCCGTTGCCGCCACGGCACGGGCCACCACCGTGCGCATGGGTTGCGGCAGCCGCGCCGCCAGCAGCTGGATGCCGATGTGCGAGCCACTCTTGAAACCCAAGGGAATGGCCAGGAAGATCGACCAGACGAAACACAGGCGCGACAACTCGTCCGCCCAATCGATGGAGCTGTTGAACACGTAGCGCAAGAGGACCTGGGCCGCGACCACAGACACCATCACCGTGACCAGGCCCACCAGCGAGAGTGCAGCGGCGATGTCGCAGGTGGCAATCAACCACGCCAGGGGCCGCAGCGAAAGACGCCTGGGCATCGCCGCGTACCGGAAATACCCGCTCATGGTGTCTTGTTGTGCGTGGGTTCAGAGCCTTGCCTGTCAATCAGCCGCCGGCCTTTTTCAACTCGGCCAGAACCTGATCGACAAAGGGTGCACCCAGCCGCTTCTTGACGTCATCGACGACATGCGCGGTGGCTTTTTTCATGGCGTCACGCTCGGACGCAGGCAATTCGGTGTAGGTCATGCCGTTTTTCTGCAACTGCACCAGCGCGTCTGCATCCGTCTTGGCCGACACACCGCGTTGCCACGCGATGGCACCGGACATCGCGCTGCGGATGATCTTCTGCTTCTCGGGCGCCAGCGCATCGAACTTCTTCTTGTTCGCCACGACAGCGATGAAATCGAAGAAATGGCCAGTGTTGCTGACGTGTTTCTGGACTTCGTAGAAGCGACTGGCCAAAATCAGCGAGAACGGGTTGTCTTGTCCGTCGATCACCTTCTGCTCCAGCGCGGAATAGACCTCCTTGATGTCCATCGGCTGCGGATTGGCGCCCAGCGCCCGGAAAGTGGCCAGGTGCGTTTCGATCGGCTGCATGCGGATCTTCATGCCCTTGAGGTCGGCCATGCCCTTGACCGGACGCTGGCTGTTGGTCACCTGACGCAGGCCGAGTTCCATGAAGCCGAGCGAGGCAAAACCCTTGGTCGCCATCTTGTCTTCGATCAGGTCGACCACCGGACCGTCCATGACCTTGTAGGCCACTTCACGGCTGGGGAACATGAACGGCAGGCTGACGGCCTCCAGTTCGGGAACCGTGCGCGCCAGGAAGGCCATGCCGACCCAGGTCATGTCGATCGTTCCGGCACGGGTCTGCGTCACGTTTTCCTGGGCGCCGCCCAGTTGCTGGTTGTCGAACACTTCGATCACCAAGGAACCATTGGACGCGGTTTCCACATCCTTCTTGAAGCGTTGCATCGCCATTGAGGACGAATGATCGGACGCGAAGTTGCCGGCGATGCGCAGCCGCTCCTGCGCCGAGACGGCTCCGCAAGCCAAGGCAACGGCACAGGCCGTGAGCACCAGTCTGCGGGTCAGGGTGTGGGTCATGGGTTTTCTCCGGGTTGGGTTGAAAGAAAGCGATGAAACAGGCAAATGGTATGCAATACTAACCACTAATGGTATTCAATTGCGAAAAAATAGAAACTTTGTTTAAAAACAATCATTTACAGGCACCATCCTGGCGCAGACTGGTTCGTACATGACCTATTCAGGTGCACAATTGGCGACTTTGGTGCCAGACCTGCATACAAGCCTTGCAACCGTCGTTGTACGCATGTTTGGTGCCAACCGTGCCCTTGCAACCGGTCGCAAAGGCCACAGGCCATGGCAAGATGGGGCGGCAGCGTCGTGCTGCCATCGGGGGATCCAGCCATGACGACAACCCATCCTGCAACGGCGCGGCCAGGCAGAAAGAAAGCGGCAAAACCAGCGTCAGAACGCGCACTGTCACTCAGCTCGGACGACATCTTCGAGCGGCTGCTGCTGGCCATCATGAACCACCAGCTGCCGCCGGGAACCCAGCTGGTCGAGGCCCGGCTGGCGGCCATCTTCAAGGTCAGCCGGACCAAGATCCGCGAGGCGATCGGGCGGCTGGTGCATGACTGCATCGCCACCGATCTGCCGAATCGGGGCGCGTTCGTCAGCAGTCCCACCGTCGAGCAAGCACAGGAAGTATTCGCGGCCCGGCGCCTGATCGAACCCGCGCTGATCCGGGAAGTCGCCGGCCGAGCCACGGCCGAACAGGTGCTGCGGCTGCGCCAGCATCTGCACAAGGAAGACGCCGCGCGCAAGGCGGGCGATCAGCGGCAGATCATCGCCCTGTCGGGAGAGTTTCATTTCCTGCTGGCCGACATGGCGGGCAACAGCTTCCTGGCGCGGACCTTGCGTGAGCTCGAGACCTTGTCCGCCTTGATCATCATCCTCTTCGGCACACCGGATCACCAGGGTTGTCCGAGCGACCATCCGTCATTGGTCGACGCCATCGAAGCGGGTGACGCGGCGCGCGCGGCGGAGCTGATGTTGCGCCACCTGGAACACGTGGAACGCTCGGTGCACCTGCACACGCCGGACAAGGAGCCGATCACGCTGGAGCAGATCTTCGCCTGAAGGCGACCGACCGACACACGATGCGATTGCTGCTGCTCAACCCCAACACCTCGCCATTCGTGACCGAACGTGTGAGCGCCCAGGCGCGCCGGTCGGCCCGCCGCGGCACCGAGATCGTCCCTGTCACCGGCCGCTTCGGCGCCCGGGTGATCGCCACACGCACCGAAGAGGCGATCGCCGAACATGCGACGCTGGACGCACTGGCGCGCCATGCCGATGGCTGCGACGCCGTCGTGCTCGCCGTGTCGTACGACACCGCACTACTGGCGGCCCGCGAGATGCTTGCGGTACCGGTGGTTGGCATCACCGAGGCGGCACTGTTGACAGCCTGCATGCTCGGCACGCGTATCGGCGTGGTGGTGTTCGGACGCCGGGTGTTGCCGCTGTACCGCGAACGCGTCGCCGGCTACGGGCTGGCGGGCCGGGTCGGCGGCTGGCGTGCGCTCGAGAGCGACGCGCCCTACAGCGACAGCAATCCGGACGGCGCCGACCCGCAGATCGTCAAGGCCGCGCTCGACCTGGTCGAGCGCGACGGCTGCGAAGTGATCGTGCTCGCTGGTGCGGTGATGGCAGGCGCGCCGCCGCGCGTGCAGGCGCAATTGCCGGTGCCGCTGGTCGAGGGCGTCTCCTGCGCCGTCGCACAGGCCGAGATGCTGGTGCGTCTGGGCTGCCCCAAGGCCAGCACCGGCTCACTGGCCCCGTTGCCACCCCGGTCGCTGACGGGCGTCAGTCCTGCACTGCGGGCGCGTTTTACCCCCCGCTCCTGAGAGCGTGAAAGGCAATCGCTTGAGCCCACGCAAGACCCCGCAACCAGATCCTGGCGCCACTGGCCCATGGCCAGTGGCGGGGTCTTGCGCCGCGCGCCGGGGCGCCCAATCGATTACCTCTCACGCTCTGAGCGCTCACCCATCACGGAACCATGAAACCCCTGCACTACCCGCTGCGCCAGCATGGCCGCTACCCCTATCAGCCGATCACACAGCGGCCCGACTTTTCCTGGCCGGGCGAAAAGCGCCTGGCGGTCTTCGTCGCGCTGAACCTGGAGCAATACGCCTTCGGCGAGGGCCTGGTCGAGGACCTGGTGCCCCACATGCCGCCGCCCGACGTGCTGAACAACTCCTGGCGCGACTACGGCAACCGCGTGGGCGCCTGGCGGCTGCTCGCCCTGTTCACGTCGCTGAAATTGCCGATCACGCTGCTGATCAACAGCGAGTTGTACGCCGGTTGCCCGCAGCTGATCGACGCGTTCCGCGCCGCCGGCGCCGAGATCGCCGCGCACGGACGCAGCAACTCGGAACATCAGGGCGGGCTCGACGAGGCCGCCGAGCGCGCGCTGATCGTGCAGGTGACCGAGACCATCGCCCGCCACGAGGGGCGTGCTCCGGCGGGCTGGCTCAGCCCCTGGATCGCGGAAACAGCGGTCACGCCAGACCTGCTGCACGAGGCCGGATACACCTATGTCATGGATTGGTGCATGGACGACCAGCCGGTATGGCTGGCGACCCGCACGGGACATATCCTGAGCCTGCCCTATCCGCAGGAGATCAACGACAGCGCAGCGATCATCGGCCGCCAGGTGGGAGCCGGCGAATTCGCCGACATGGTGATCGACCAGTTCGAGGAACTGCGGGCCCAATCCCGGGAGCAGCCATTGGCCATGGGTATCGCGCTGCATTCCATGATCGTCGGGCAGCCGTTTCGACTGCGCCACCTGCGCCGTGCGCTGGAGCATATCGCCCTGCGCCAGGCCGACTGCTGGCTGGCCAGCGCCGGCGACATCGCGCGCTTCAGTCAGACCGTGATCCCGCGACCCGACGCAGCCACAGCGTCTGCCGCGCGGGAAGCTCGACAACCATGAACGACCGGTTCAACCAGGTGTTGCCCCAGGCACAACCGGTCTGCGACTTGGCCAGTCACCTTTGAAAGGCTGTTGTATGCGCCTGCTCGTCATCAACCCCAACATCTCCCACAGCGTCTCCGAGCTGATTCACGCCGAGGCGCGGCGCAGCGCCAGCGCCGGTACGCAGATCACGATGCTGACCGCGCCGCTGGGCGTGGCCTATATCGAAACCCGGTTCGAGGCCATGATTGGCGCCTACGCCAGCGCCATGCTCGCGGCCGAACACCATGCCGACCACGATGCCGTGATCCTGGCGGCGTTCGGCGACCCCGGCCTGGCGGCGCTGCGCGAGGCACTGCCGATACCCGTGCTCGGCCTGACCGAATCGGCACTGGCCAGCGCCTGCCTGCTGGGGCACAGGTTCTCGATCGTCGCGATCTCGCAGCGTATCCAGGCCTGGTACCGCGAAACCGTCGACGCCAACGGCCTGCTCGCTCGGCTGGCCAGCATACGGGCGCTCGATCGTCCCCTGGCCAGCATCGGATCGGTCCAGGACGACCATGCACCAGCGCTGCTGGGCTTGTGCGAGAGCTGCGTGCGGCAGGATGGCGCTGACGTGATCATCCTGGCCGGCGCGCCGCTGGCCGGACTGGCGCGCAGCCTGCGCGACCAGTTGCCGGTGCCGGTGGTCGACGGGGTATCGAGCGCGGTGCGCCATGCCGAAACCCTGGCTGCGCTGGCGCCAACCAAAGCGCGCGCCGGCAGCTTCGCACCACCACCGCGCAAACCGCACCAGGGCCTTCCGGTGGCGATCGCACGGCTGCTGGAACGTTAGGACCCGGATCGCGCCCGGGCGCGCTGCGCAAACTACGCCAGCAAGTTCCGCAGCACATACGGCAAGATGCCGCCGTTGCGGTAGTAGTCGACTTCGATCGGCGTGTCGATGCGCAGCGTCACCACCACCTCGCGGTGCCTCCCGTCGGCCGAGTGGATGACCAGCTTCGCGTCGCTTTGCGGCGTCAGCGCCGGATCGGGATGGACTTCGACGACTTCGTCACCCACAAGGCCCAGCGACTGCCAGGAGTCGTCGCCCTTGAACTGCAGCGGCAACACACCCATGCCGACCAGGTTGCTGCGGTGAATGCGCTCGAAGCTGCGCGCCACGACCGCACCGATGCCGAGCAGCTGCGTACCCTTGGCGGCCCAGTCACGGCTCGAGCCGGTGCCGTATTCCTCGCCGGCGAACACGACGGTCGGCACGCCGGCCTCGATGTAGCGCATCGCCGCGTCGAAGATCGACATGCGTTCTCCTGCCGGCTGGTACAGGGTCACACCCCCCTCTTCCCGTGAACCACTGCCGTCCGGGGGCAACATCAGGTTCTTGATGCGCACGTTGGCAAAGGTGCCGCGCATCATCACGTCGTGGTTGCCGCGGCGCGCACCATAGGAGTTGAAGTCGGCCTTCATGACCCCGTTGTGCTCCAGCCACTGGCCGGCTGGTGAACTTTGCTTGATCGAGCCGGCCGGCGAGATGTGGTCGGTCGTGATCGAGTCGCCAAACAGCGCCATGATGCGCGCGCCGCGCACCGACACGTCGGCGTGCGCCGGTGGCGGCTCCATCGCAAAGTCGGCAAAAAACGGTGGCTCGGCGATGTAGGTGCTCTTGGGCCAGTTGTAGGCCTGACCCGTCACGCCCTTGATCTTGCCCCACAACGCGCCCGGCTCGGTCTTGACCTTGCCGTAGTTGTCGCGGAACGCCTTGCCCTTCATCGCGTAGCGCAGCAGGCCATGGATCTCGTCACTGGTTGGCCAGATGTCGCCCAGGTAGACGTCGCGCCCACCCTTGCCCTGGCCGACCGGTTCGGTCATCAGGTCGCGCCTCATGGTGCCGGCAATCGCGTAGGCCACGACCAGCGGCGGGCTGGCCAGGAAGTTGGCCTTGATGTTGGGATGGATCCGCGCCTCGAAGTTGCGGTTGCCCGACAACACCGCGGCGCAGACCAGGTTCTGCTCGGCGATGAGTTTGTTCAGCTCGGGCGTCAGGTCGCCGGAATTGCCGATGCAGGTGGTGCAGCCGTAGCCGGCCAGTGCGAAGCCGAGTTTTTCCAGATACGGCAGCAGACCCGTCTCGGTCAGGTACTCGGTGACGATGCGCGAACCTGGCGCCAGCGAGGTCTTGATGTGCGGCTGCACCTTGAGTCCGGCCTCGACCGCTTTCTTGGCCAGCAATCCGGCGGCCAGCAGCACGCTCGGATTCGAGGTGTTGGTGCAACTGGTGATGGCGGCGATCAGGATGTCGCCATTCCCCACCGTCAGTGCCGGCTTGCCGCTGGGCCGCGTCTCGGCCACCGTCAGCTGGCGTGCGGCACTGTGCATGGTCGGCCGGTTGCCGACCATCTCGGCCAGGTCGCGCGGCGCACCGGGAGGGGTTTCGACGCTGGCCTTGCCCTGCGGCCCGCTGCCGTCGGCCACCACGGCAAAACGCTGCACCAGCCGCTCGGCGGCCTGGTTGAAGCCCGACTCGGACGCAGGTTTGCTGAACAGGGTCGCAAACTGCGATGCCACCTGACCCAGTTCGATCCGGTCTTGCGGCCGCTTCGGGCCGGCCACACTGGGCGTGACCGAGCCCAGATCCAGCTGCACCACCTGCGAATAGTCGATGTCGCCGGCCTTGGGGATGCCGAACAGGCCCTGCGCCTTGAAATACGCCTCGAACAACTCGATTTCCGCCTTGGTGCGACCGGTGCCCTCGAAATAGGCCAGCGTCTTCTCGTCGACCGGGAAAAAACCCATCGTCGCGCCATACTCCGGCGCCATGTTGGCGACCGTCGCCCGGTCCGGCAGCGCCAGCGAGCGCGTGCCCTCGCCGAAAAACTCGACGAACTTGCCCACCACCTTGTGCTGGCGCAGGATCTCGGTCACGGTCAGCACCAGGTCGGTCGCGGTGACACCCTCGCGCAACCGCCCGGTCATCTCGAACCCGACCACGTCGGGCGTGAGGAAATACACCGGCTGGCCCAGCATCGCCGCCTCCGCCTCGATGCCGCCCACACCCCAGGCCACGACGCCGATGCCGTTGATCATCGTCGTGTGGCTGTCGGTGCCCACCAACGTGTCCGGGTAGACCACGCCGTCACGCGTCTTGTGCACACCGCGGGCCAGGTATTCCAGGTTGACCTGGTGCACGATGCCGAAGCCCGGCGGCACGACGCGGAAGGTGTCGAAGGCCTGCATGCCCCACTTCATGAACTCGTAACGTTCACGGTTGCGCTGGAACTCGATCTTCATGTTCAGGTCGAGCGAATTCTTCTTGCCGTAGTGGTCTACGGTGACCGAGTGGTCGACCACCATGTCCACCGGCACCAGCGGCTCGATGCGCTTGGGGTTCTTGCCCAGGCGCACCGCGACGCTGCGCATCGCGGCCAGGTCGGCCAGCAGCGGCACGCCGGTGAAATCCTGCAGCACGACACGCGCGACCAGGAACGGGATCTCGTCGGTGCGCGCCGCCTTCGGCGACCAGTTGGCCAGTTGCGCGACATGTTCCCGGGTGACCCGTTTTCCGTCGCAGTTGCGCAGCACCGACTCGAGCACGATGCGCAGCGACACGGGAAGTCGCTTGATGTTGGGGAACTGGCGCGCCAGCGCCGGCAGTGAAAACGCGGCGGCTGACTTGCCGGACGGGGTCGTGAAGGTTTTGCGGGTCGTGGCGAAAGCATGGGTCATGGCATGGGTCTCCTGCGCGCGGTTGCGCGGGTTTCCATTCTGACAGGCGCAGCGAAGCCCGTGTCGTCGGCGCGTATCCGGTCCAACCCGCGACTCCCGGCAGACGCCCTGGCGCAGCACTTTCGGGGGGGCCGGCCGAGGCGCCTTGCGGTGGTCCACCGGAATCGGCCTTTCAGGCGGCAACGGCGCAACTTCGTGTATCTCGTTAGACTACCGCTCTTATCTGCAGGGCGTCCCGGGTTGCCCAAGCCCCAACCGATGCCCATCGCAGGCAAAAGGCGCGCCACTGCCGGCTGCCGACGGGAGCCGTTCCGACCCCCGGCCAAGAAAGAACACCCATGTTGTCGACACCCATTGTCCTGCGTCTGCCCATACTGCCCGTTCGCCGCCGCCGCGCAATGACCATCGTCACGCTCGGCGCGGCCGCCCTGTTGCTGGGTTGTGGCGCCAAGGACAGCGGCGCACCGGCGCCAGGTGGTGGCCGGCCCGCGATGCCGCCGGCGGAAGTCGGCGTGGTGGTGGTGCAGCCGCAAACCGTGGCCCTGCAAAGCGAATTGCCCGGCCGCGTCAGCGCGCTGCGCGTCGCGCAAGTGCGGGCACGGGTCAATGGCGTGGTGCTCAAGCGATTGTTCCGTGAAGGCAGTGACGTCCAGGCCGGCCAGAGCCTGTTTCAGATCGACGCGGCCAGTTACCAGGCCGTGGTCGACAGCGCGCAGGCCGCGCTGGCCAGGGCCCAGGCCAACCTGGCGCAGTCCGGCGCGATCGCCGAGCGCTTCAAGCCGCTGGTGGCGGTCAACGCGATCAGCCAGCTCGAATACAGCAATGCCGTGTCGGCCCAGCGCCTGGCCGACGCCGACGTGGCCAGCGCCAAGGCGGCACTGCAGACCGCGCGCATCAGCCTCGACTACGCCACCGTGCGCGCACCGATTTCCGGTCGCATCGGCCAGGCGCTGGTCACTGAAGGGGCCCTGGTCAGCGCGATCGAGGCCACGCAGATGGCGCTGATCCAGCAGACCGCTTCGGTCTACGTGAACTTCACCCAGTCCAGCGGCGAGGTGCTGCGCTTGCGCAAGGCCATGGCCGGCAACGCGCAGCGCGGCGCTGACAAGCATGGCACCGCGGTGCGCATCGTGCTCGAGGACGGTTCCATGTTGCCACGGCCGGGGCGACTGCTGTTCTCGGACCTGAATGTCGACGCCACGTCCGGCCAGGTGACACTGCGGGCCGAGGTGCCCAACCCGGACGGCATGTTGTTGCCCGGCCAGTACGTGCGGGTGCGGCTGGCACAGGCCCAGCTGCCATCGGCGATGCTGTTGCCCCAGCAGGCGGTGACACGGTCGAATCAGGGGGACTCTGTGCTGGTGGTCGGCGCCGATGGCGTGCCGGCCAAGCGCCAGGTCAAGCTCGGTGCGAGCCAGGACAACCAATGGATCGTGCTGGAGGGGCTGAAACCGGGTGAGCAGGTGATTGTCGAGGGCTTCCAGAAGATGATGGTGCCCGGCGCGCCGGTCAAGGCCAACCCATGGGGCGGCGCCGGCAGCGAACCACCGGCGATCCAGGCAGTTGTGCCCGCGGCAGCGGCGCAGGGGGCAACCGCCAGGGCCGGCGCCACTCCCGCCTCGGGCGCGGCCAGCCGGTAACAACGACAACCGCAAACCGAAGGCGCACGCATGGCCCAGTTCTTCATCAACCGCCCGATCTTCGCCTGGGTGATTGCCATTTTCATCCTGGTGATGGGCGCCGTGGCGATCACGCAGTTGCCGATCGCCCAGTACCCGCCGGTGGCCCCTCCATCGATCGTGATCTCGGCCGCTTACCCCGGCGCGTCGGCCCGCACGCTGGAGGACAGCGTGATCAGCGTCATCGAACGCGAGATGAACGGTTCGCCCGGCCTGATCTACATCGAATCGACCAGCCAGGCCAATGGCACCGGATCGATCAAGCTCAGTTTCGAGGCCGGAATCGATCCCGAACTGGCCCAGGTCGATGTGCAGAACCGGCTCGCGCGCGCCACGCCGCGCCTGCCCGCCAGCGTGACGCAGCAAGGCGTGCGGGTGGACAAGGCAAACAACAACTTCCTGTTGTTTGCCATCCTGTCGTCCGACGACCCGAACCTGGACCCGGTGAGCCTGGGCGACTATGCCGCGCGCACCGTGTTGCCGGAGCTGCAGCGCCTGCCCGGTGTCGGCCAGGCCCAATTGTTCGGCGCCGAACGCGCCATGCGCATCTGGGTCGATCCGGCCAGGCTGGTCGGCTACAACCTGGCGATGGCGGACGTGACCGCGGCGATACGGGCGCAGAACGCCCAGGTCTCGGCCGGCACGATCGGCGACCTGCCCAACGTCGCCGGTCAGGCGATTTTTGCCACCGTCGTCGTCAACGGCCAGCTGAGCAGCACTCAGCAGTTCGGCAACATCGTGCTGCGCGCCAACACCGACGGCTCCACGGTGCGATTGCGCGACGTGGCCCGGATCGAGCTGGGCGCGGAAGGGTATGCGACTTCGGCGCGCCTGAACGGCAAGCCGTCCACCGGCATCGGCGTGCAGCTCTCGCCCACCGGCAACGCGCTGGCCACGGCCAAGGCGGTGCGCGCGCGGATGGAGGAACTCTCGCGTTTCTTCCCGCCCGGGATCCAGTGGGCCATTCCCTACGACAGCTCGCGCTTCATCGACATCTCGATCCGCCAGGTGGCCGAGACCCTGCTCGAGGCGGTGGTGCTGGTGTTTCTGGTGATGTTCCTGTTCCTGCAGAACATCCGCTACACCATCATCCCGACCATCGTGGTTCCGGTGTCTTTGATGGGCACCTTCGCGGTGTTGCTGGCGATGGGTTTTTCGATCAACGTACTCACCATGTTCGGCATGGTGCTGGTGATCGGCATCGTCGTCGACGACGCGATCGTGGTGGTCGAGAACGTCGAACGCATCATGAGCGAGGAAGGCCTCTCGCCGCTGGCGGCCACGCGCAAGGCGATGGGGCAGATCTCCGGCGCCATTGTCGGCGTCACCGTGGTGCTGGTGTCGGTGTTTGTGCCGCTGGCGTTCTTCGCCGGATCGGTGGGCAACATCTACCGCCAGTTCTCGGCGGTGATGGTGACCGCGATCGCGTTCTCGGCGTTTCTGGCGCTGTCGCTGACGCCGGCGCTGTGCGCGACGCTGCTCAAGCCGGTCGAGGCCGGCCACCACCACGCCAAGACCGGTTTCTTTGGCTGGTTCAACCGCGGCTTCTCGCGCACCGCCAAGGCCTATGAAGGCGTGGTCGCGCGCATGCTGCGCCGCGCCGCGCGTTACCTGGTCATCTACGCCGCCATCATCGCCGCGGTGGCCGTGCTCTACACCCGGCTGCCGACCTCCTTCCTGCCGGCCGAAGACCAGGGCTACATCATCGTCAACGTGCAGTTGCCCCCGGGCGCGACCCGGAACCGCACGCTGGACGTGATGCAGCAGGTCGAGGGTTTCGTGCTCAAGCAGCCCGAGGTGCAGAACATGGTCAGCGTATTGGGCTTCAGCTTCTCGGGCAGTGGGCAGAACGCCGCACTGGCCTTCGTCACGCTCAAGGATTGGAGCGAACGCGTCGGCGCCGGCAGCTCGGCCCAGGGTCTGGCCGGGCGCATTTTCGGCGCGATGAGGTCGGTGCGCGACGCCTTCATCTTCGCCGTGAGCCCGCCGCCGATTCCCGAACTCGGCTCGGCGGCCGGCTTCAGTTTCCGCCTGCAGGACCGCGCCGGCCTCGGCCATGACGCCTTGCTCGCGGCGCGCAACCAGCTGCTGGGCCTGGCCTCGCAGAGCCAGATCCTGACCGGCCTGCGCCCGGACGGGCTGGAAGATGCGCCGCAACTGCAAGTCGATATCGACCGCGACAAGGCCAATGCGCTGGGTGTGCCATTCGAGGCCATCGCCAGCGCCTTGTCGACCGCCGTCGGATCGAGCTACGTCAACGACTTCCCGAACAGCGGGCGTTTGCAGCGGGTCGTCGTGCAGGCCGATGCGCCCGCGCGCATGCAGCCGTCGGACCTGCTCGCCATCAACGTGCTCAACACGCGTGGCCAGGCGGTGCCTTTGTCGAGTTTCGCCAGCACCCGCTGGGTCTTGGGGCCGATGCAGACCATTCGCTACAACGGTTACTCGGCGATGCGCATCTCCGGCGAAGCGGCAGCCGGCTACAGCAGCGGCGCCGCGATGACCGAGATGGAGCGGCTGGCCGCGCAACTGCCCAATGGCTTCGGCTTCGAATGGACGGGCCAGTCGCGCGAGGAGCGCCTGGCCGGGGCGCAGGCCTTCATCCTGTTGGGCTTCGCGCTGCTGGCGGTGTTCCTGGCGCTGGCCGCGTTGTACGAAAGCTGGTCGATCCCGCTGGCGGTGATCCTGGTGGTGCCGCTGGGCGTGCTGGGCGTGTTGCTTGGCGCCCATGCGCGCGGCCTGTCCAACGATGTGTATTTCAACGTCGGGCTGATCACCATCATCGGCCTGGGCGCCAAAAACGCCGTGCTGATCATCGAGTTTGCCAAGGACCTGCAGGCCCGCGGCAAGAATGCGGTCGAGGCGGTGCTGGAAGCGGCCCACCTGCGATTTCGTCCGATCATCATGACCTCGATGGCCTTCATCCTGGGCGTGTTGCCATTGGTTCTGGCCGGCGGAGCCGGTTCAGCCAGCCAGCGCGCGATCGGCACCGGCGTGATGTCCGGCATGCTGGCCGCAACCCTGCTTGCGGTGTTTTTCGTCCCCATCTTCTTCGTCGTCGTGCGGACTATTTTCAAGGGCAGCGAGCGGCAACGCCGCATGTATGCCCACGAGGCGGAACCTGATGCCGGCGACTCGGCCGACACCGTCGCCAGCTCCGACACAGGCAAGAGCGCATGATCCCGAACACCGTTTCCCTGTTGCCCCTGGCCCCGACCTGCGCGCGCCGTGGCCTGCGTGTTCCATGCCGGTTGGCGGCGGCGATCGCGGCTGCGCTGCTGACCGGCTGCGGCGCATTGACACCCGTTTACGAGCGGCCAGCGGCGCCGGTGACGGCGCAGTTTCCCGGACAAGCTACCGGTACCAGTCCGTTGGACACGGCTGCGCCCGAGCTCGCCTGGCAAGACTTCTTCCAGGATGCGCGTCTCAAGGGGCTCATCCAGATCGCGCTGGAGAACAACCGCGACCTGCGCGTGGCCGTGCTCAATCTCGAGCAGGCCCGCGCCCAGCTGCAGATCCGCCGCGCCGACGAGGTGCCCACGGTGGGCGTCGGCGCCACGGGCGCGCGCCAGCCCAGCGCCAACGGCGGCATCACCACCACCTACAGCGCGGGCTTGACCATCACCGGATTCGAGGCCGACTTCTTCGGCCGCCTGCGCAATCTGGGCGATGCTGCCCAGGCGCAGCTGCTGGGCACGATGGAGGCGCGCAAGACGGTGCAGATCGGCCTGATCGCATCGGTGGCGAACAGCCATTTCGCGCTGCTGGCCGACGACGCGCTGCTGGCGATCACGCGCGATACGCTCGGCAATCGGGAAGAGTCGCTGCGCCTGACCCGACTCACGTTCGAACACGGGGTCAGCTCGGGCGTGGACCTGCGCCAGGCCGAATCGCTGGTTGAGGGCGCGCGGGTCACGCTGGCGCAAATCGAACGCCAGCGCGCGCTGAACCGCAACACACTGGACCTGCTGCTCGGACAGAACCTGTCCGACGTGCAACTGGCCGCGCTACCAGCCGGCCTGTCGCTGACCGGCCAGAGCCTGGCCGGCATCGTGCCCGGCGGTCTGCCCAGCGAGGTGTTGCTGCGCCGGCCCGACGTGCGCGCAGCCGAGCAACAACTGATAGCCGCCAATGCCAACATCGGCGCCGCGCGCGCGGCCTTCCTGCCGCGCATCACACTCACGACCAGCATCGGCACCGCCAGCAACCAGTTCAGCGGCCTGTTCCGCGGCGGCTCCTTTGGCTGGACGTTTGCGCCGCAGATCCTGCTGCCGATCTTCGATGGCGGCCGCAACCAGGCCAACCTGGACGCGGCCCAGGTCGGGCGCGATGTGGCGGTGGCCCAGTATGAAAAGGCGATCCAGCTCGCGTTCCGCGAAGTGGCCGACGCGCTCGCCACACGCGCGACACTGGCCGACCAGCTACGCGCGCAGATTGCCCAGGCTGCCGCGGAACAGGCCAGGCTGAAACTGGTCGATCTGCGTTACGAGCAAGGCACAGCCAACGCGTTCGAGCGACTCGATGCGCAACGCTCGAGCTTCGTGGTGCGCCAAGCCGTGGTGCAACTGCAACTGCTGCAGGCGCAAAGCCTGGTGGCGGTCTACAAAGTGCTGGGCGGGGGTTGGAAGGACTGACCCCAGCCACCTGATCGAGGGATGTCGTTGGCCGTCGCAGGGCCAACAACGCCCCATGCCAAGCGGGCCTGGCTACAGCAAAGCAGCTACAACACCCGTGTCACGCTGGCCGGCTTGAAGCCCAGGTCGGCCGCCTTGCCCTTGCGGCTGCGCCCGGCCATCGCGTTGTTCAGGCTGCGGATCTCCAGGGTCTCGTCACGCGCCTTGCCACCGCGCCCCACGCCCGCGATACGCACGCTGCGGGTGTAGGCAGCTGCACCAGCCAGCGTGTCCTTGGCCTCGAGGTCGATCAGCTTGAGGCCGCGCCCGCCACTGGCCATGGTGTTGATCTGCTCGATCGGGAAGGTCAGGATACGTCCACCGGCGGACGCGCAGGCCACGTGGGTGGCTGGTGGCAACGGTGTGCTGCCAACCAGCCCCGCCACCGGTGACGGCGCATTGACCGTCTCGCCGTCGGCGCAGCTGATGAAGGTCTTGCCGGCCTTGAGCCGCGACGTCATGTTCTCGATCGACGCGATGAAGCCGTATCCGCCCGAGCCGCTGAGCAGCAGCGTCGCGGCGGCTGGCCCGGCGAGGAAATACGCCAGCTGCGTGCCGGGCTCCAGGTCGATCAGGGTCGTGACCGGCTGCCCGTCGCCACGCGAGCCCGGCAGGCTGGACACCGCAACCGAATAGACCCGGCCCCGGTTGCCGAACACCAGCAGCGTGTCGATGGAGCGGCACTCGAAGGTGCCGTGCAGGTCGTCGCCGGCCTTGAACGTGAACACGGCCGGATCATGGCCGTGACCGCTGCGCACCCGCACCCAGCCCTTGTTGCTGACGATCACCGTGATGGGCTCGTCCACAACCTTGACGTCGAGC